>Ga0256407_10002693_pt1 | contig 33287 bp, 51 predicted proteins | sample RumenRJG_04DNA_FD_193489 | JGI IMG/M metagenome (GOLD analysis project Ga0256407, IMG submission 193489) | Bovine rumen microbial communities from Lethbridge, Alberta, Canada - RJG_04 | ecosystem: Host-associated > Mammals > Digestive system > Stomach > Rumen | place: Canada: Alberta...
TCACGCCCTTAAGACGCGAAAGAAAATCCTCAATCGTCATTTCGCAGCCGCCTTTGCCAAATGCCTGAACCTGTGTGGCCGCGTGACATACGGCGACAAGCCCCAGGCCTCACGCTGATACGTGAAGCGCGTGAAATGCCGTATGTGCCGGAACCGTACTTGTCTGCGACGAATGAACATACGCACCCCTCACGCATCGATGATGTTCAACCGCGACGCCGCCGTAAAGAAATCTTCCTTAACGTCGATCCAGTAGCGCGATCCGTTCTTATAGCCCTCGAACCACAACGAACATCCGCCGTTCGCACCTTCGCGAACCATAAAGATGTCGTCTGTCTTGACCGCGATCTTACGACCGTCAGTAAGTTGCGTAAACATTACGTGTTTCATTTCCTTGACCTCACTCTTTCGTTTGTTTATGCCGTCGGCAACGTGCCTCTGGCGAAATTGAAGTTGGACGCCCTAACGCCGCGTCCGGAGCGATTTCCAAACCGCTGTGCGCCGGAATAAGAGACGCCACATTGGACGGCAGCGAATCCGCCATGCAACGCCAACCACGGAAGCGCACCGATCACGTCGCCCTCGAATGTGCCAAGTCCGCACATTACCGTCACCCCGTGATTTATCGCACCTAAAAACATATACCCTCACTCGCCACCGTCACGCAACGACCTTGGCCGCGTCGGCCTCTGGACGGTTGACTATGCCATCGTTCGGCATACCCTCGCCGTCTTCAATCGCCTGCAACACCGCATCGACACGATACATCATGGATCCATTTCGCGCCGACGCGAACTTGCGGCAATCCGTCGGATGACGATACGCGAACGCCCTGAGCCAGTTTTCAGGCACGTCCGCGATCTCAGACATAATCGCGTCTTTGCTTGCCCAATCCTTGCGCGTCATCATTGGCATGTCGCACCGCCTTCCGCGTCTTCGCCGTTCGCCGGCACGATCCCCGCACCAGGCAGCGCGATCTTGCCGCGACAAACGACAGACAGAATCGCCAACACCTCGCCGGTCAAAGACCGGTAGTTTGCGGCCGCACGGCGTTCCAGTTCCCTGCGAACGTCCATCGGAACGCCGTTAATCAGCATGTTGCACTTTTCACAAGCCATGTCACACCTCAATCAGTAAGTCAGCGCACGACGCCATTCATCGTAAAACCGATCCAACGTGCAATCGTTTACTATCAAGTCTTCACTAGAACCTTCAACGCCAACCGAAAGATCGTTTTCGTTGTCCTCGTTCTTATAGACGTACAACACCTTATCGGCTTTGATAAGAATGTCGTTATCGAACTTTATGATTCCACCTCTCATCTTTCCACCTTCCTTTTCGCCAGATCGTTCTTTTGCTTGGCGAACAACAATCCGTCCAGCACATGGTCAAGAGCTCCCTTGAACTGGTCGGCGACGGCCATCACGTCCGCAACGCGCCGACGCCATGATTCCTCGACCTGCGCGAACGCAAGTTCAATCTGGTCGGCTATTGCGCCAACGTCAACGCGAACGCCGTTTCAACTTTCATGGTCAACTTCACCTCGATTTTGTCAAGGCTGACCATCGGAAACTTATTACTCATAACGATTCTCCTGATTTTGTGTTGTCAGTTGGCCCAACGTGGGTCAACGCCGATAAGTTTATCAAAAGGTATGCCCTACCCGCAAGAACTATTTTCAAAAAAAATTATATCGTCACTTTACTACCCATATATGGGAATGATATAATACTCACCACATGAAAACAACAGACACATTCACCGCCGTAATCGCGACGATCCTGATGACGTTAACGTGCAACGCCGTTGAACCTTGGCGCATCAATAAGTCAATCGATCCCATGACAGACGAATTGACATACATCGTTTACACGGTTGGCTCAAAAGTCTCAATTGGCGAATACTTGTCATACAACCCGGAACTTGTATTCAGAATAAAGCCCAAAAACCTAACGGAGAGCGGCGGGATGAAATACAAGGCTGACATTATGTTCGTGATTGAGACGGACGGCCTAAGGAGCGAAAACGCGCAGATAATGACACGATACGACCGCAACGCGCCGACAACCGAATATTGGGACACATCGACAGACCGACATGCAGCGTTTGCACCTGACTGGCAAGCCGCCATGCGCAACATCGAATCATCGACCAACTTGCTGATTCGCTACACCACCACGTTAGGCCATGTCCGCACAACGCGATTCGATGTCAGGAACCTGCTACCGACGCTCAAAGAAGTGAAACGCAGCTACATGGCGAGCGGCAAAGCCACGATTGAGCATAGAGGTCCCAGCACGGAAACAAACATCATCCAACCAGTTGCCAACGAAAACGAAACAGAACTCATAGCGAAAGCGACCGCCTCGATGAAAGACATCACCCATGCCCTGACATACGCCAGGTCGCCCGCCGGTCCAATACCAAGTATGAAATCTGAAACCACACTCAACAAGCCACTTGCGGCGTTGGAAAAAGCGATAGCAAAAAAGAAGCAAGCCGCCGACAACCTCGAAACCATTGAAAGACGTTTCAACAACCTAAATCCCGGCAACCTTTCCAGACCCTCGCCCGAAAAACTCGCCCGTGCCCGGACAACGCTCAAAAACGCGGAAAAGGAACTGTCCAAGGCAACAGCCGAAGTCCACAATGCGACACGCAAAATCCTTCAGGAAACCGATTGGCCAACGCCGGAACTTTCCGCCAAAGCCGAATCACTCGCCGCGCGTATTCCGTACCGCAACACCACTTATTGAGGTAGCTAGAGACAAACCTACGATTGAGCCTAGAGGTTTCCATGAGAAAACAAAAGGTCAGAAACGTGTGGGAAAACGTGTGGTGAATTGAAATGCGTAATGTCGGACCAAGTAACGAATACCCGAACATTCGGCAACATTCCGAACGACCAACGCGGTTCAAGTCCCCCCGCGCCCACCAGCCGAAAAGGCTGATTTTATTGGTTGAAATCACTCTCCCTGCTATGTCCGCGTGTGGGGACTGTGTGGGTACTGTGACGCGGCCTGTGAGGTAGTATATGACGCTGTACAGACGTAGAAAAGTGTGGTGGGTAGAGTACCAGGTAAACGGCGTCCGTCACCGGCAATCCACCCACACGCGAAAATATAACGTTGCCAAAGCATGGACAACGCAGATCGACACCGCACGGAAAATGCCGACGTTTGAAGAAGCCGTAACGGTTCTCAAAATGTTCTACAACAAACCAATCGAAGGCCTGTTGCCCATCGAATCAACGTGGGATGTGTACATCGACCTCGCCAAAGCGACCGGCAAAGCCGCAATCGGCAAATACACCCTCTACCGTCGCGAGCTCGCCCTAAAACGTTTCATCGACTGGCTGAAAAAAGAACGCGCCACCATTACCACGATTGAAGCCGTCACCGGTCCCGTCGCCGCCGGTTTCGCAACCTACCTAAACAAACTCGGCCTCAAATCCAAATCGCGAATCAACAACATTGCCGAACTCTCGACGATCTGGAAGATGCTTGAACACGCTTCCACCGGCGTCCGCAACCCCTGGACGGCCCTGCGCCCTCAGAATATCGACGGCGTGATTGGCAAGGCGTTTACCATCGACGACGAAAAGCGCGTACTGGACGCAGCCAAGCGCGTAGGGAAAGACTGGTACCCAATCTGCGTGATAATGCGCCACACCGGCCAAAGATACGGCGACGTGGCAAGATTGACCTGGAACGAGATCGACGGCGACGTGATACGCCTGAAACCGCACAAGACCACACGGCACAACATCACCGTCACCATCCCGATCATCGATCCCATCCGCGACGTATTGAAGACGATCCCGAAGACCGGCGACTACCTTTTCCCACTTCACGCCGAACTGTACGAATCACGGAGCGTGAAGAAACGCGAACTTGCTTTCCGCGAAGTGTTGGACGCCGCCGGCCTTGCCGATTCAGGATATACCGTTCACTCATGGCGACACACGGCAGCAACGCGACTTGCCGAATCCGGATCGGACATCGAAACGCGCAAGGCCCTGTTAGGACACCGCGTTGACGCCACCGCCGAACGGTATGACCACGACGAACACCTTGCCGCGAAACGCGCCGCGCTCGAACGCGCCGCCGAAAACAAAAAAGCGCCGGCGAAGAGTAAACCGGCGCAAGAGAAAAAGCCCCGTCCCGGGAAGGTGGTCGAACGGGACGGATCAAAGACACGATCATAAACTATGGAACCCATTGCCAATTTAGAGAACGGATTTCCGTCCGGAAGTTATAGCGCACAACAAGCCAAATAGCTTCAGGCATAATCGAAAGATGCGCCGGGACCGTCAGGCTTGTCGTAACAAAAGGAACACTTAAATTGAACTCCGCAGCCAACGCCTCTAAATCTGTCTCAGTATGTTTCCACGCTGATTCCGGCACAGTAACAACACCGTTACGATCCCATGTCACCGCATAACTGTGAAACCTGGCAACCTCTTCACGCCGCGAATCGTCATACGGATGATACGTCGCCGTTATTGAATCAACGATCAACAGTTCTGCGGACGTCGCGAGCTGGTAGTACGGCAACGTAAATGTCATACTTCCACCTGTATACCCGTAGTATCTTCTTTTCCGCCCTCCACTACTCACGCGATAGACATAATCAAAATATGCGTACCCCTTGAACTCCGATACGTTTTCACTTGTGGTACTGTTATTGTCTTCGTCGTGATATGTCCGCAACAACGTGCCACGTATGGGCCACAACCCACCACCAAGCAATAAACGGTCAGCACATTGCAAGTCATAGTAGAAACCACGTACAAAATCATTGTACCAAACATAACCAGGGCGAACCCCCGACGCATAACGCGACGACAATACAACGCCCGGAAAACAGTTCGACAGATGCGACGCTTGTCGCACCGGAATATCCAAATCACCGTTTGAGAATACGGCCGTACCATCTATCGCGGACAACCGCTTATAAGTACTGGTCACGCCGCCACTATCAAACCCCGTAAAAACATAATTCGCAAGCTGATACCACAACGGCCACCAGTCATCACGCTTAACCGTTAATTTCGGATTAGGCAAATCCAGCAACGACACATCAATCTGGTCGTTTATCGCCAGGCGCTCCAATAACGCCTCTATCGAAAAACATAAATCTTCTGCCCGTAGCACGCGCGAAGACCCATTCACAGCTACGTCGCGAGCTGGCAGTATGCCACCATCTATCACGCCAACCGGTACGATCAACCGATAATCTTGAGCCCGTGTTATCATCTCGCAAGCACCGCAGTAGGTACGGACCTATAATCAATCGTCACCTTGCCATCTTCCACGCGATAGAGCGGAATGACGGTTTGCGCGTCAGATCCGTTAACGCAATTAAATGGCGTAGTCAAGACGAACGACACCGCAAGATTCTGGCTCGTCCAGCTCGATGACGAATAAGACGGATGTGTTAGCGTCGCAACAACCCAACCGTCAGAAGATGACGTAATACCCGTAAGCGACTGCGTACCGCAATCTATCCAATAACGCTCCGCCTGATACACACAATTCGCAAGCGCAGTCAGAACGCCGTCGGTATAGACCGGCTCAAACGGACCAGGAACAGACGCACCTTTTTCACCCTTACCCGTCCCGAACACCAACGCCGAACTTACGGACTGTTTCACCGTCACGGCGCCAGTCAAGGCGTCTTTCGCGGCCGTCGCAATGAGTATCGATACGTCGCCCTCCGTCTGTGATTCAGACGTGGAAAACTCGGCCGTCGCGTCTTCTTCGCCGGTCGATTCCGGATTGCCAGGCGTGACATTGAGGTAGAGCGATCCGCCCGACGACGAAAGCGGCGTCTCGTACCAACCGGCCGGATATGAACCGCCAACCGCCGTAAGGTCCTCCGTCAGATCGACCGGCTTGCCGTCCACGATCAACAGCGACGCAGACGGCAGCCAAATGATGAATGAGCCGCTTCCGGAATTGGCAGACGCGGCCCATTGCACCGTAAACGGATCGGCGTACTCGGAATCAAATGCAATCGCGCCCGAAACGGTATCGCGCCGCTCCGCAACGCCTGTACCGGCAATCAGCCTTTTCAGCTCACGCGCCGCATGAGGCCCAAGTACGTATTTCCGCGACATGTCACGCACTCACTTTTCGACAAACGAGCATTGACCGTTTTCACATTGCACGGTCGCGCTGGTGCCGTCCTTCTTCTGGACTTCCACCGTGCCAGTTTTCTTGCTGGCCATCATTTCCGCAACCTGGTTCGCAGACGCCGCGACAAGCGTTTCAAGAACGCCCTTGGACGCTTCCGTAGCGTTCTTGATTGCATCGTTGTAATGCACATCGATGTCAGGCCGAACGTCGATTGTCGGCGTCGCAGTCTGCGTTTCCGTCGATCCGCTTGAATCAGCGGACGCCAACGCGCCGTCGCCAAGCGTGATATTGACCGTGTTGTTTCGCGCCGAATCGTCGAACGAGAGACGCATTTCGTATTGCGCCGTCGTTGCGCGTGACGCCGGCTGAGCCGTCGAACATCCGCACGTCGCGACGATTGAGAAGACGGCGCAAGCCGCGCCGAACACGCCATTGAAGATATTACGATTCATTTTTCTTGACCTTGCCTTTCACTTTCGACTTGATACTCTTGACCTTGGCCTTTGTCGCCTCGGCCTTTTCCGCGATTCTCTTTTTCAACCATCTCCCCATAACCGCCTCACGCGAAAATCTTGTCGATGAACGTTTCAACGATCTTGTCGGAAACGTACTTGTCAACCACGGCGTCGCATTGCGCGTTAACGGCGTCCAATTCCTCCGGATCGATACGCCCGTTGTCAGCAAAGCCCGTCAGGTAAACGCCAACGACGTCAGACACGTCATTTGCAACCGATACGACTTTGCGCTTTGCCTCGTCAACCTCGACATTCGCGAGATTTTCGTTAGCGGCGTGAATAGCCGCTTTAAGCGTGTCTTTCGACACGTAGTGTTTCACGATCCACTTGATCAACGTTTTCATTTCTGTTCTCCTGTTTTACTGTTGTCAGTAAGTTAAACTACACGGACGGCACATCCAACCAAAAAGTAGCCTTTCAAGGTACCGCCCGTGTTCCGGCCACCCGGCCGAAATCATTTCATAAACATCCTCAACGTCGTAACGCCCATCGCGACAGCCGCGCCGGCAAGCAACACGCGCACGGCCATCTTGACGACCCAACGCAAGGTTTCACCCCATTTCTCCTTTTCGGACACAAGCCGCTTGTCGATTGTATTCATGCGGTCCCCGAAGTCATGCGCAAGGTTTGAAACGGACGTGTTGATTGCGGACATCTGTTCTGCGCCATGCCGGAAACCGTCTTGCGTCTCTGACCGCATCTTGCCAACGTCGCCCTCGACCTTGGTCAAACGTTGATCCATCTGTGCGACCTTTTCCTTTAGCTCCTTTTGCTGTGCGGACAGCACGCAACCTTCCTCTGTGGATTTCATGCACATATCTAATTTCCCTCCACTCCCAACTCTTTAAGAGCCCTCTGGAACACATCTGACAACGCGCCCCATTCAGGATCATTCTTAGCGGTTGCATCGACGCAATTCCACACACGCGCAGAGTACATCCGTTTCAATCCGTCAAGCAATTCGATGAAATCATCCCTGGACAACGCAAGAGGATTGACGCGACGATGTAGGAAATCTTCGACAAGTTTCTGTTTGTCCGCATCTTCCATGACACACCTCCCGGATCAATCGTCGTCGTCTTTCCGCAGACGGTCGATGAACGCTTGCCATATCGCCTTAGTTGTCGGCAACAACGCCTTGTCGCGCTGTTCCTCGGCCCAAGTGACGATTGCATCATGCCGCGCTTCTGCACGCGCCGCACGGTTCGACGCGCTCATGTAATCCGCGATTGACGCCGCAAGCCTGTTCGTAGCGTCCGTGTAACCCGCGATTGAGACGGCAAGCCTGTTTGTGGCGTCCGTGAAAGCGTCGGCGTACTCTCTTGCGCGATCCGCAGCCTGTTCCAATTCACGCGCCGTCCGGACGTAGAGATTAGACACCGCGCCATGACGCGACCGCCAACTTTCCGCCGTATCGTGTAGCTGCAAAAGCACCCTAGCGCAATCCTGCGTCGATCCAATGAGATTCACGTAATTGGTCATACATTGAAAGCGTGACAATTCGTAACGCATCCCTCGCCAATCCTGTGCAGTGATACGCAGTTGCGCGTCAGGATGTTGCGTCAAGATGTCGTCAATCTGCTCGTTCGTCAGGCCGTATCGATACACCATGCACGGCAAGAGGCCCTTGGCATGGACGTTGAACGAAATCGCCGCCGCGAAAAGTAAAATAGACCACCTCATTAGTATGCCCTCCAACCGTAAGACTGACACGCATTGCACCATCGGCACTTTTGCATAGTTTCCTCCAGCGCAGCAATCCGATCCAAAGCCGCCCCAAAATCGGCCTTGCCATATACGCGCTTCAAATATGCAATCGTCTCTTCTCGCGTGTGCCGCTCGATCTCCCATTCGGGCGTCGGATTCGCGTGACGCTGTGGCTTCTGCGCCTCTTTCGCTTGCAATCCCATGATTACGGCAAGCAATAATCCCATGCCGAATAACAATATCCCAAACGCCGCTTTCGACAGTCTGCTCATTTCACGCCCTCCACTTTCAGCACCTTGCCGCCGGGACCGAACACCGCATTGACTTCGCGCACCTTAGAGCGCGATTTTTCTGCCTCACGCTTCGCCGCAAGTCTCGGAGGTAAAACCACACGCCGAACCGGCGCCGGCGCGTCTGGACGCGGAATTTTCGCCGCTGGCGGCCTTACGCGCCGAACGGCGTTGGTACGCGCCTCGGTTTCCGTGTAGGCGTACCCGTCCGGATAGAGCCACGTCACCGACAAGCCATCCGCCGAAACTACGCGATTCGTCGCCGCGCCATGCCACGCTTGACGCCCTGCGACCGTCTTATGCTCGTTCCGCCAACGATCCGCCGCAACCGATTCAAGGCGCGCGATCCTGTTTGTAACCGCAGCCCAATCACCAGGCGTAAGAAAAATATATTTGAAATCGCCCATATAACACTCTCCCGGCATTGGCGGAAGTTGCTCGGCATACTTGCGCAAGGCAAGCGCCGCCGTTGACGATTCAGATACGATATAACCGTCATCGTCAACCCTGACCGTGTAGATATTCACGCCGTCGCCGGCCGGTCTGGAAATCACGGAATCGCCGCGACACGTCCGGCTTGCCATCATGCACAATAGGACGATCAACACCGCCATATAGACGGCCTTCAAAACGTTGCACACCCAGCCTTTTCCGTTGTCACTCATCTTCGTCATCCTTTCGCTTTGCTCGTGGTGGCGCAATGGTCGCGCCATGCTCTTTCAACTTTCCGCCCAAGATGATAAAGGCGTTCGCGCCCTTATGCGCCTTGGTTTCGTAAACCTGACCTTGCCACACGCCATTAGTATGCACCGGCGTCGGCGGAATGTACGTCGTATAAACGTAGTATTCGTAATTCGTCGCGTCCGGAAGTGTGCCGTTCCACTCCAACGCCGCGACAGTTGTTTCGGCAAGGTTCTCCCACTCGTTCGTCGATCCGTCCAAACGGTAATCGATGAAAAGCGACGACGCGGAAGGTATGCCGCTGAATCGCCAGGCGACATGCACCGTGTCATTCGTAATCAACGATCCGTTGTCTGACAATCCTGTGTCGAAACGGATGTGCTTTGATCCGCCGTAGAACACCAGGCAGACGACGAAAGCAAGCGAAACGGCGCACGATCCGCCCATGAACCGGATCACCTTGCGTACGGTTCCACGGAGCGCATACGCCGCGCTTACCATGCCTATCACGGCAAGGACCGCCACGCCGGCGATCATCACGGCAGCCTGAAAGATGTCCGCAAGTTCCCTCATTTAACACTCCACGTCCAAATCACGGTACTGCCATTGTACGACGGACGGATCACGCCGCTTACGTGCGTCGCCGTGTTCGTACACTCCAATCCGCCGCCCAGGCGCGCGCGCATGTTCGTTTCCCAAACGACATCGCCCATAACGGAAGTCTCGGCCCGGAAAAATCCGCTTGCGTTGCCCGTACAGTTTATCGCGGCGTAGTACGATCCGCCGGACGTGTACCATGTGACCGCATACGGCGCACCGTCCGCAACCGTGCCGTCAACGTTGTTCAACTGCGTCCATGAGCCCTCATGCAGATTTTCGCGCCAATACACAACCGGCACGTCCGTACCGGCCATGATGACATCATACCTGAGCGTGACCAATCCGCCATCGACCGTAATGCCGTCCGTCCGGCATCCGATTGTATAGGAATCGGATTTCGCGAAACCAAAGAAGTTCGTACCACCGTCATCCTGAAAGCGGAACGTGCCAGGCTGTCCGGCGGTCCGCGCCAACGCGCCGCGATCCACCAATACGCAAATCGTACCGCTACCGACGGCGACGCGCTGATACTCCGTTCCGCCGGCAAAGTACGTTTCCGGAGAAGTCATAAACGTCGTATTCGTGACCGGATTGGGCGAACCCTTGTCCGTCACCGTGCCCCAGGCGATAGGCGCGTACAGAACCGAATTGGTGGCGACGACCGCCTTGACGATGTTGCTTTCAGCGGCCGCAAACTTGTTTTCCTCATCCCACACGGTACGCCATTGCTCATCGCGATATTCCCTGATACGCAGACGCGGTTTCGCGCCGGTCGTGTTGCCGTAGTAGTTCGTCACCTCGAACACCACGTTTGAACCGCTCCAATATCCTTCCCATGAATCGACAATCGCGACAACCGGCGCAACGGCATTAGTGGCCGCCTGTGCCGCCACGCCCTGCACCTCTGTTTTCTTCGCGTACTCTGACAAATCCGGATCGGGAATATCTAGGTTCTGTACAACCAAATCCGTGTAATTCGTCGCATCATCCGCAGCCCTCGACAAGTCATCCATGTACGCGACCGGATTGTTGGTGCCGCCACCCCATACCTCATCGCAACGGACAAGAATAATATCATCGCGAAACATCAACTCGGTCGCCGCCCTGCTCAAAGTGTTGGTATACTGCCAATCCGGACGCACGCTCATTGTCCTAAATTGCCTATAAAGCCATTTCCCGTCATACGTCAACTCACGCACAAGATGTACCCCAGCCCACACCCAAACAACACGCCCATCCATATCCGTTCCCTGTTGTAATTTTACATTAGGTTCTACAACAACCCACGCGCACGAAATCAACTCGGAATCCTTAAACATCGGAGCGGCGTTAACGGCCCTGTTCGACACGTTCGCGTAATCACCGATAACCGGCAACGCCGCAATCTTGCCGTCTGCGTATTCCTTCGCCGCGTTGACCGCGTTCGTGAAGGTCTGCGCATCTTCGGCCAAAACAAAATCCTCGTTTGCCGTCGGTGCCGCAAGACACGCGACGGAAGCGAAAAACGCCATAAACGCAATATGCCTTTTCATCGTCAATCTCCTGTAAACGGAACGTAATCACCGCCAACGAAAATGTAATCGCCAACGTAATCCGCGCCCCAGGCGCGTTGACGTTCGGACCACGTAAGCACTTCGCGCTTGTAATGCTGGACGCCGTTGACGACCTCGCTCTTGTGGTACACGTCATGCGGTTGCGGCGTCTGACCGCCGGGAATACTGGACGCATCGATAGGAAAGACGCGCAAATCACCAACGCGACAAATCCAGGCGTGTTCGGATCCGTCAGGTTCCGCGCCATACGCCAGGATCACGACGCCGTTCTTGACCTCGCCGTAATTCTCGAAATGCGACGCCGGGAACGTGGCGACGTACTCGCCGCAATCCCTAACGCATTGGCGCGTAAGCGAAACGCCGTCCGCATTGGTTATCCGGACGCCGTAACCGGCGATCCTCACGCCGCTACGGTCGCGCAAGCCCATCAAGCGCACCGTGCATGACGATCCACACGGTACGCACACCGGCATGAACGGCCAATCAGGCCGCTTGCAACTGCAATCAATAAGACAGTAATCCATCTTTACTCCTGTAAATTGGGCTCGGAATAAAACCAGGACGGGAACGACGTTCGTTCATACGCCTGAAAGCGGAAGTTGTAAGGACTGTAATTCTCTTCGTTCTTGTGTCCGCTACCGTCAAGCAACGTCGCACTTGTGACCGCACACATCTTGCCAGTCTCTTTGTCGATCACGCGAATGAGCTTCTTTTCGCCCGTGTCTTCATCCAGTTCGCGCATACCGGCGTCCGCAATCGCCACGTCCCAGCCGATTTCCGTAGGCGATCCGCTGTTGTTGATCGTGACCTTGTTCGACTTGTACTTAAGATGTACCGTGTACTGGTACTTCCAATCCTTATTGCCAAATATCCTTTTCTCGCCAACCATGCAAAGCAACGTACACGCCGCACACGCGACGCCGCCAATCGTCACCTCGCTTTGATTGACCTTGCAACGGTACGCCGCCCATCCAGTTTGCCGCGTCTTAAAGCGCATCACCTTCGTAAAGGTCGGCGCCGGGACCGATATGCGCGGGACCGATTCAAACGGATCACCGGCCGAATTGCGGACATCCGTGCCATCGACGCCGCTTGTGAGCTCCCGTTCATCGGTGCCGTCATCCCAACCCCATTCATCGACCGCGCAAGTGTCTGATTCTTCGTCGTCCGGATCGACCTGCTCCGTCTCGATAAGCCCGTAATTCACCGTAACGGTCAAAACCTTCTTGTCGGAACCGCTACCCTCTTGAACCTTGTAATCCTGCACAACCAGGCCGGGATAGTTCGGATGTGGCGTACCAATCGCCGGAACGCCGGCGAACGACACCTTTTCGCCGTTGGCGGCCATCACGTCACCTTGGATCACGATGTAGTCACGCGAAAGCGACGAAATGCCGGTGCCGTCAACCGTGTATTCACGACCCGCTTTCTGCTTTACCGTAATTGTCGGTTCATTTGCCATCAGTCAAGCACTCCCATATCATCAGCCGTTGCCGATTCCTCTGTATTCTCGGCCGTCTTCTCCGTGTTCTTTGCGATCCGCTCCAAAATCGAAGTCTGCTTTTTCGATTCACTCTGGAGCGTCGGCCCAAGTAGCTGCATCTTCAACGCCGCGTTCGATTCCGCGTAAACGAGATCGTTGCTGATTTTCGTCTGTCGGCCAACTTCGGCAGCCTGTCGCGTACCAATCTGACGTTTCTTGATCGACGTGGCGGCCTTGTCGTATGCCCGTTGAAACTTCTCAATGGCCTCTTTGCGCTCCGCGAATCTTTGCGCGAAACGGTTTACACGTTCTTCCTCTACACGGTCGATCTCCGCAGCCGTGATTTTGTATTCCTCGACGGCTTGATCATACGCCGCACCGGCCATGTCGGCCGCTTCGGACCACGACGCACCGGCCATCTTCGCGCCGATAAACGCGCCTATCGCGTCACCGAACCGCTTTAGATATTCCTGCAACTTGCGGAACATCGCGATACAATGAGCAACGGCGGCCTTGGTATAATACTCCAAGTAATTGCCGGCAGACAACGCCGCTTCACGGACGCCGCCTTTATATTCGTTGTCGAACCAACTGCAAATCGTTCCCAACGCCTGCAACCAAATCGACTTGATACTCTGAGCGACAAAACCCATCGCGTCAGATACGGCGTCGCCGGCATCGGCCGCGGATTGCGGAACCGCCGGCATCGCGTCACAAACGGTCTGCAACGCCTCTACCGATTCGTCAGCGGCGTTGATAAGCGGCATGAACATCATTCCGGAACGGCCGAAAACCTCCATTGCCATCTGACTGCGTTTTGCCACATCCGGAACCTTGCCCAGCTCCGCAATCGTCTGATAGAATCCGGCCATGCCGGTACGGCCCGTGCTTTTGGCCATGCGATCCAACGCGGTTGCGAACTGGTCAACGCCCATGTTCTGTATGCCCAACGCGCCGAACGCCGCCGTTGCCTGTGTGAGCTCGCCAACGTTCGTGTTTGTCCGCATCGCAATGTCGCTCAACCGGCCCAATTCGTCGATCCCGCCCTTGATCGACCGCAAGCCCATGTATGCGCCCAACGCCGAAAGAGCTCCGCCAACCATGGAACGAATCTGGCCGGCCGTCGTCGCCGCCCGGTTCTTGATTGAGTTAAACGCCTTGCCGCTCTTATCGACGCCGCGTATCTCAAACTGGTGTGTGCTTTTGCTCATTCTTCTTTTTCAGGTTTCTGACAGATTCCAACATCGCGAACGCTTCCGCCTCTTGCTCGTCTTCATCGACCGCCGCAGCCATCGCCGGCAACATCCACGTCTCCAAAACCTTCGACCGCTTCAACAACGTGATTTCGCCCGTGTCACCGCCGGCCCGGCGCACAAGCGCAACCAAAATCCGCATCATGTCCGCCAACGCGACCGGCAGCCACACGCCCAACGTCGCCGTACCCTCACGCAGAAACGCCGTCTGCGCCGATTCTTCCGGATTGCTCCCACTTACGAGAGCAACCCGATAAAATCCGCGATACCGCGTCCCTCCTTGGGCAAGATCAATTCGGCGACGATCTGGCGAACCTGGTTCGGCGTAAGTTCCTCCGGATCGAACGCCTCGCCGTTTTCAAGCGTGACATGATCCTTGATCAACTGTTCGCACTTTTCGCCGCTGAGCGATCCGTCGATGTACTCGGCGTGACTTTCCTTCAATTCCTTGAGGGTAAGCCGCCGGCCCTTGACCGTCGTATCGCCCAGCTTGATCGTGAAGTAATCCGCGAACATGGCCGCTCCTATCAGGTGCCGGTGCCGGACGCAACGGAGCCGTCAGGACGGAACGTGACATCGACCGTCGCCTTGCGGTCGCCGCTCCCTTCCTGGTTCGGTGCCGCGACCTTGGAAACGATCACCTTGTTGTACGCAATCGTTTCCGACACGTCGCTCCCAACGCCGTTGGAAAGCGTGACGACAATGGTCAGCGACGCCGGCGCATCGCTTACGGACGGCATACCGCTACCCTTGTCATAGAGCGTAGTCGTGAATTCGTCATCCTCGGTCAACGCGCCGGGAATGAACTGCTTGATCTGGTCCGAAAGAGCCGTCACCTCGACCGGTTCCCTGGTCTGGCTTTTCGCCGTCGGCCCCGTCGCCATTTCGTATGCGGTCGATCCAAGCGTCAGCACCGCAGACTTTACGTGATACCTTGTACCCATCTTTTACCTTGCCTTTCTTTAATTGAGCGCTTCTGGCTCATTGTATTCAACGTACACAACCGCCCATTCAAGCGGAAAGTGTGAAATGTCGTTTTCGTCTCGCCTGATACGCACCGGATATGCGCCGGCGTGTGCATCGCGGACGATTGAAATTATCATGTCACGCAAATCCTCGACGATCTTGTTTCCGCCGTTGATCGTCAGGCCGTTGACGGACGCCGAACGTTCGACGACCACGTTTTCGATGTACTGTTCGCCGTCCGCGCCCTTGACGCAACCGGCGACGACAAGCCGCGCCGTGAAGGTATCTTCCGATCCCACGGACTCGTTTTCGTCATCCGCCGCGTGAATCCACAAAAACGGCGACTGCGATTCGTCCGGAATCCCGGACGCATACGCGCCAACGTTAATCGCCAACGCCTGGCCAAAATGCTGTTGGCAGTATTCGGCGATCTCCGTTGACGCCTGAATCTCCATCGCAAGAGCGGTCAATATGTCGCGGTGTGAGATCATCGCAGATTGGCCCTTTCAAAACGCGCATCTCGCTTGCCCTGCATGAGTTTCGCAAGGCCCGTAAAATACGCGGACTTCGCCCATTGGTCAAGATTGTCGCGGACGTACTGGACGAAATACGGCTCAATGACCATACGCTCGTTATGTACGTATGCCCTCGGCACGTCCTTCAACCCCCTGCGGTGGAACGACTGTCGCCATTGCGGGTCGGTAAACCACTTCTCCGCGTTCGCTCCGCCGCGACCTTCCTGAAAACTCTCCGCAACGGTTTCCATCTTGTCAGGCCAGCCAATGACCTGATAACCGTTGCGCTTGAACGCGACGATTACGCCGCGCTCGGCCAACACGCCGCCCATCGTCTCGTTACGTCCGCGCAATGCGCGATACTGTTTCGTGAAATCCTCGAAATCCTTGAACTTCGGAACGCCGTAAACGCCGCCGGATTTCGTCATCACTTCGATGAACTTCTTTTTAAGACCTGAAACGGCGCGTCCGTAGGAAAGACGCCACAACTGATCCGTGTCCTTGCGCATCCGTTTCGCCCAAGCCTCGATCTCCTTGAACGAAAGCGTAATCTCGACCGCCCTTGCGCCACGGCCCGAACGGATCGACACGCCCGAATCTGTGAGAGAGTACGCCATACGTCACCTCGGAGCCCGTGCGTTCGCCGTCGCCTTGACCACCCATCCAAACGCCGCGTCTTTCGTCACCTGCTGTATCGACAGCACGGTGCCGTCAAGCAATTCAAGCGTGTCGCCGGTTTTCATGCCGGCGCACGTCGCCGTATGTTCGCGAATGATGACCGTCCACGGATCGGCCGCGATTCCGGAACGAGACGGCCCGGCGCTTTCGCTCTGCGATTCGCCATGCAGCACCGTACCGTAAAACGCGCCCTCCAAGTGAGGCGACTTGTCCTGTCGCCACTTGATACATTCATCCATCGGCGCAAACGCCGCGTCATTCTGGAAGATCGACCGCATCACTCGAATATCAGACGGATGAAACCACCAACGCCCGTGCCGGTGAACCTTATCCGTTCGCCCGGCGCAAGATACACCGGCGTATCTAACGCCTTGCCAACCGTGTAACCGCTCTGCGTACCCGTCGCAAGCGAATTAGTCACGGCGACCGTACCCTTGTAAACCGGCCATCGGTTGGTTACGGCGTAATACGTCATGTTGGTGGATATGCCGATAATGCCGGGATCATCGACAAACGAAAGAGAAGAGTAAACGTTCGTCGCCACGACGTGCGTATAGTCATTCGACGTGACTACCCTGTACGTCGTATTCGTCATGTTCGCCACATGGACGGCGTTTGTGTACGTGTCGGCCGAATAGATCGAACTGATTGCGAACGTGCCGCCTGACACCGGCGAAAACGCCTCTACTCGCGTCAGCTTGCCGCCACGCGACAACTTGAACTCGTCGCCCGTCGCCACCGGCTTGAACGAAACGATGTCCGCGCCAAACAACACGACCGCGAACGCAACCGCGAAAACTGCTACAAACCTTTTCATGTCTTGACCCTCTCGGATGTCTGATACCTTAAAAAGCCATTGGCGCAACGCGGAGAAACGCCGCGCCAATGGCACCCAGGGCACCCCAAGCCTTAACCACCGTTGCCAGCGGCCGGCTCGACGTTCACGACAGTTGTCGGATACTCGGTGTACGTCTCGACGAACTTGCACATTGCCACCGCGCCGCTAAAGGCTTCGGTCACGCCAAGATACGCCTCGGCATCGTAAACGTTCGCCTTCTTCTCGCCGTCGTACCAGGTACGCATGTCAAACGGCTTGTCAGCGGCCGCATCTTCAGGGATGTAACACGCGGTCCAGCCATACGTCGCCTTGGCCTTGGCAATGTTGACGACGTTGCCAACCGCCTCCGGACGCAAACCGATGACGGCAATGCACGTATCGTAATCGGTCCCGACAATCTCGGAATCGAAAAGAACGATGTCGGAGAATCCCAGGAACGTGGAAACGGCCGCACGAACTTTCTCGATGTCCGTCAAGATGAAACCAGCGTCATTGTTCGCGCCGGCGATCTTTTCAAGACGATACCGGATTTCCGGAATCTGGCAGAAATCAAGCCACGCATTGGTCGTCATCACCAACGTGGACTTGCCGTACTTGCGGAGAGACTTCGCTTTCAGCTGGAGCCCCAAGACAACGGAATGATCGGCGAGCTCGGTTGCGCCGCTCTTGCGTGCAGCCGTAAACACCTTCTTGAACGCATCATCCTCGACCTTGTTCCACGCAAGACGCTGAGCAAGTTCGCCGCCGGCCTGGTCGGCATCCTCGGGCGTAGCATACGCCGCGCCGTCGTTTTCGTACAGACGTCCGCGACCTTCGTAACGAGAAGCAGTCCAGTTGACGTCCACCATTTCAATGGTGGCACCGCTCAGGGTCTCGCCGTTAGCACGGTCCTTGGAACCCTTGGACGCCGTAAGCCCGGCCGGCGCAACCGTCATCGTTCCGCCTTTTTCCGTCACCGGAATAAACGGAAAGATCTTCGGGAACGCATAGCCCTTGACATCCAGCTGACTGATCGAACCGATAGCGGCCAAATCAGGCCGGTCGGCTTCTTGCACACGGAAAAAACGCTTTGCCATTTTAGCAATCCTCTTTTTGTTTGTTAGTTTTTCTTGGCCCTGTACTTAACCTTAAGTTCAGGGTATTGGCGACACGCCTTGGCATAGCCCAGCGCATCGACGGCCTCTGCGAAATTAGCGAACTTCGCGGACGCCTTGCCAGGTGTGAGTACGGAGCCGGTCAGGAGGTCCCGCGTCTGTTCCAAATGCGCAAGCCGCTCACGGCACTCCGCGAGATCATGCGCACTCTTATCAAGGTCCGACTTAAGACCGCTCACCGCGCCGATAAGAGCGGTGAGATTCTCAAAGCCGGCGGCCTTGACCTGATCCTCGAAATCCTTAATCACGCCGTCACGCTCGGCGATCACGGCGTCATATCCGGCGATCTTCTCATTGAGCTCGGCAACCGCCTTTTCGTTCGACGCCTTGACATCGCTCAATTCAGCCGTCAGCGCGTTGATCTTCTTCGACGCGCCCTTGTAACGCGCTTCCCATCCGCCATCGCCCGGATCGACCGCCGCCACCGGAACCGTCGTCGCCGTCGCCGTCGCCGCCGGTTCCGCAGTCGTCGCCGCCGGTTCCGCGTCCGTTGCCGTCTTAAGGCACTCGGCACGCGCCGCGTCGATCTCGGCCCGGCCCTCTTCGGTGATTTCCTTTACCGTCAGGAACTTCGCCGCCGCGTCCGGAATCTTCGCGAACTTGTGTCCGACGATTGAAGCGGCCGCCTTGACATCCGATTTCACAACCGTGCAGTCAAGCCCGTTTTCAAGGCACTCGTTTCCGGTGTACCAGGTTTCATCGCTCATCAACGCGGAAATCTCATCGACCGTGCGGTTCTTGAACTTGCCGCGATAGAACGACATGATGACTTCTTTCATCTGGTCAAGCAAGCCGGCCTGTTTGCGCATTTCGTCGGCGTTGCCCTCGACGTAGCTCCAAGGATCGTGCATCATCATAAACGACGCCTCTTCCATTTCGATCCTGTCGCAAGCGCACACGATGACGGACGCCATCGACGCCGCAAGGCCCGTGACGTGCGCAACAATGACCGCCTCGCTGTTCTTTATCGCGTTCGCCATTTCGATTCCGTAAATGACGGAACCGCCAGGCGAATTAACCTCGATCTCGGCCTCTTCGCCCTTATTCAGCGTCGCAAGCCACGCTTTCAGGGACTTCGGCGAACACCAGTCACCCCAAAAACCGTGATAATCGAAATCGGCGATCTCGCCGACGAGACTGTACTTTTTCCTCATTCGGACCTTTCCTTTTCTTCACCGTCGCCGGTGATCTCTTGGTTTTCTGTTGTATCGATAACGGACCCGTTTGCCGTCTGCAACGCCAAATGCGGAATCCCGTTTTTCCTGAAAAACTCTATTTCCTCGCCAAACGCCAACGCCGTCCGTTTCCAGTCAGGGCCCCACTTGTCACGGTAGAGGATCGTACCGTTTTTCAGGCCGCTGTTAAGCGCAGTCTGTTCCTTGACCGGATCAAGCGACCTATGCGGCGGCCTCTGCCACTTCACGCACGTCCGGCGCCAGTCAACCGGCAGCCTGTCGTCACGCGGAATCAGGCCGCGACGCTGAGCCCAACGCGCCCAATTCGCAAGCACCCAGTCAAGGATGCTCTTTTCAAGCCTGTGAAACTCGACATCGAACTCCAGTTGAGCAAGCACCATTTCGGCCTGTGACGCCGAATAAGACGAATCAGCCTTGCCGGTTGCATGGATCGACCCAAGCCCAAGAGAGAAACCGACGCCACGATGCAGCCAGTTGGAAAACTCCACAAGTTTGTCGTTCGGATGTTTCGTGTCAAGCAACTCCATCTTGACGCCAGGCGGAAGCACGTCGTAAATCACGCCGGCCCCGTGTATCTCCTCGACATTGACGTGTATCTGCTCCGCTTCCTCGGCCGCCTCTTGTGCCGCCTCTTGCGCCGCCTCGATGTCGTCCGTGTCGATAGGTGCCTGTGCGTCCGGGTCCAGTTCCTCGGAAATCTGGTCGGCGTTCTGCTCTTCCTGTTGAAGCACTTGCCCGATCTTCTGCGCACCGTTCTTCGACGCCTGGACCTCGAACCCCTGCAAATCGGTCAGATCGGCGACCGTGCCCAGGCCCGGCCAAAGACGCGACGAACCGCGCAACTGGTTGAACCGGCCAACGCCACGGAAGATCGTAAAGAGCGAATCGCGCCAACGCAGACCCTCCGGCTTGATCAACGTCCATGCCGCAAGGTTCCCGTCGCTGTCGTATTCGTCGTAAGCGGAAAGACCGCGTTGCGACCAAGAGACGGTTACGCCGATAGTCTTTCCGTTCGCGTTCTTGACGATCCCCTGGAACTGCTTATATCCGGGAAACCGCTTCTTGAAACCAACCAGGTCCCCGACGCAATCCGGCTCGAACGCAATCACCTGACCGGTAGAGGCGCGTGTAATGTCGTCGTCGAACACAAGCACCACGTCGCCGCCAAGCATTTGCGTCCGCAACGCAAGCGAAAGAACGTCCTGCAAGTCAAGGTCCTCGAAGTATTCAGCCTCTTGCGCCCAATTCGCGAACTCATGCTCAATCTGTTCCTGTGCCTTTTCGTAGCCCTTCGGAAACTCGAACACGGCCTTGCCGCCGTTGACGCCGACGACATTCAACTCGACCTGATGCAAAATGCCCTCTAGGCGTTCGCTGTTACGAGCGGCGTTACGCGCAAGCGCGACAAGCCGGTTGCGTTCGCTGATAGTGAGCTGGCCAACCTCGCCGGTCGTTTCCGCGCTGATACGCGGACGATTGAGCTGATCGGGACCGTGTACCGTCCGATAACCGCCACGGCCGAAATATCCCATCTTGCGCAAGCCGCCTATAATCGTCGCCGCAATGCGCTTCTGGTACGCCGCCGGCAGATCGGCGAACTTCGCACGGTGAGAAGGGACCGGCGCCGATCCGCTTGCCTTGCGGTTGCGCCCTGCGCTTTTCGACTTGGACTTTGACTTAGACGCCGCCATATCAATACCTCACCGTCATAATCCTCTTGCCAATCGACGGCCCGCCGGCAAGACGCCGCTGAATCTGCGTGATACGACCGGCGTAATCGCTACGGAGAGCCCGGAGCCGGCTTATGTCAAGATGCGTGTACGACTTGGAACCGCCACCGGCCGAAATCGACGCCGACGCCGTACCCTTGACCGCGATTTCATGTATCACACGGTCGATCTCGGCAACCCAGCCCAAAAGTCTGGATTTATTCTTAATCAGGTTTTGTTTCGCCTTGTCGTTCATTGCGCGTCTATCGTACCATAAAAACGCGCTAAATTTTCGCCGTCTGCGAAAATTGTACCCCGTTCGGGCGCTATCGGCCTAAAATTGTACCCCGTTCGGGCGCTGAATCGCTTGCGTTGCGATACTCAATCGTCTCTCGTTTTCCGCACCGCTTGCATTTCGCGTACACCCTGCGGCGGCCCTTGACCACCCTCGAACTCACTTTCCGCCACGGTTCCCATTGACCGCAATACGGACATATCTCAATATACCGAACAATCATTTGACATACCTCCCACGACGGAACTTATGAACTTTTTTTCGACCGGATGTTGATAACTTAACCGCACCTCTCTTCGGCAACGCCGACGCTGACACAAGTGGATTTTCGGTATTCTCTACGTCTTTCGCGAACGGTTCAACGCCGTCGTCCAACGTGCCCTCGGTTTCGTCCGTCTGACCGTTGTACGCGGCCTGTTCGACGATTGCCGGATTCTTGATCGGATCGAACAAATCATCCTGGTGAAGCGTGTGAGGCGCGATAACCGGCCCAACCGGCTGATTCTGCGTGTTGGCGACGATTACGCCGTCAATTATCTGCGACAAATTATCATAACAATGATACCACGACGCAATCGCGAAACATCCCGTAAGGCAATCGCAGAAATGGTTATCGCCCAAAACACTCCAATCCCACGCCGTCAGGACTTCGCGGCCGCGTGTGACCTGATACTTGCGTATCAATTTCTCGTTCGCCACCTCTTGCGCGAATTCGTAATGACGCGCCGGATCGGAGCCGAAAAGCGAAAGCGAACCAGGTTGCAACGGCGTTTCAAGAAATCCGCTCTGCATGATCTCTCGCCAATACGGAGCCATTTCCGCAAGATACTGGCCATACTTCGACCGCGTTGCAAACACATGGTCGCCGCGCCGCAATACGTCCTTTTCACGAACGCCAAACTTATTCCACGGGAAACCGCGAACGGCGACAAGCGGGAAGGGGATTGGTTCCGTCTTTCGCATGACATACAACGTTCGGTGTATGACCGCCGGCAGATAACCACGGTCAAACCCCATCGCCGTCACGTTGACACGCCGGCCCTTGGAATCACGGAAGTCTATGCCCTTGATCCGTCGAACGACGGTCGCGATACCGGCCGCAACCAATTTGTTACGTACCAGGTCGGACGAATTAGGCGGAACGAGCGGACCCGTCGCCGGGAACCGTCCATAATTCACGACGGCCGCCACACGGTGAGCACCGAACGCAGCCGCCACATAAGACAAGCCGCGATCCTTCGTAATGTTCACATCGACGAACACAACGACCTGATCCGTGCCAGGCGGAAGGACGTTCATCGGCGCACCGTTCAACTTCTCGGAAATCAAGTCTGCGTTTACTTCCAACTCGGATGACTGGTCGCTTACGCTCATCATAATCTCGGCGTCGAACGCCACCGATCCCAGGCGCGCACGGAGATTGAGAAGATGATGCACCGCGTCGATTTCCGTCTGCGGATCGAACTGGAGCGGATCAAGAACCACCACGTCGGCGAACTTGGCGCGATTGGCCCTGTACCACTCCGTCGAACGTGTGCGCCTGGAATCGTGCGCAGCCGCGTCAGCAACGAAATACTCGCAGAACTCCAACGTGAGATTTCGCCAGTTCTTGCACTTGCGCCGGATGAACGGTTCAATCGTAACGTCCCATTCAGGATGTTTCGACCTCGAACTCAATTCCGTCGCCACGTCGCCAAAGCATTGCGGCGTAATCGTGACGAACGCCGAAAGCGAACGGTCGTGACCGGCCAACATGAGCGCGTCGTTATGGATGTAGTCAACCACCGCCTTGACCATCGTCGGCGAATGTGCGATCTTGCGCGTCTGCGGATCGTCCAATACCAGGAAGTCAGGCCGCTGACCGCCCTCGTTCGCGCCGCGCACCGCTCCGCCAATGCCAACCGATCCCACGATTGCGCCGCACCCTGCGTCAAGCGGTTTCCCGGAAGCGTCTCGGCACATCGGCAAAATAATCTGGTCGGCGGCCCATTCGACATCCGTAGGAACGCCGTGATACGTCTGTGACGCCGTTCGCTGTGCAACGTCGCCCAACGCCTGGATCGGGACCGCCACCGCCGGGAAATCCTGCAAAATCGCCTTTGTCCGGCTGAGCAACTTCTTGATCACCTTCAGGCTTTTCCGCGCCAGCTTGCCGGTTGCCGATATGACCACCGGATAACGCCGGTGCCCGTAAAGTATCGCCCATGTAATGGCGCAATAGACGATGATAGTAGTCTTGCCGGTGCCGCGTCCGTAGAGCTTGACCGCCTGACCGCCGTAAAGAATCGTCTGCTCGACATCGTGTATCAGGCCGTCGCGGATCAACTCGGACGGCTTGTGATTCAAGACGCTACGGCAATAATGCCACATGAAACTTGCAAGGTCCAACCGGCACCGTTCCTTCAACCTCGGATGTCGCGGCCTTGGATCGAAATCGCCAACATCGTTGTAACGTGCGACGTGTTCCGCTACGCGCTCCGCCGTTGACTTCGGCCCACGCGCCTTTTTCTGCGCGATCTTGAGCTTGCGCACCGTCACGGCCTTGTGGAACGCCGTTAGTTCATCCGGCGTCATCTTCCGGCCGATTGTCGCCTCTACGCCATACCGGCCAATGCCCTGACTTGCAAGAGCGCGTATCTGTTCGATGTCAGTCATTTCACCGCGTCACCTCCGCTTTACTTCGCACTCGGCCCAACGCGGATCGTCTTTGTTTAGAATCTCCGCGACAGACCATGTGACTACTTGCGCCGTCTGCGATTCCGTCAAGCCAAGCCGCGCAACCAGGGCAGCAACCGCGTGACGTTGCGTTTCAGCCTCTACGTCATGCCTACCGGCGTGACGTGTGAATATCCTGAAATGCCTCATCGACCGCCTCCGGTGTACGTAACGCAAGCCGTCAATGTGGCGGCCGCAAGCCAGTAGATTGCCATGCGCCAGTTGCCATGCACCGCATACGGCAACGACGCGCACACGTCCAACACAATCAGGATCGTCGGAAATATGTACTCGGTTCTCATCGCGCAATCTCCATTGCGGCATGTCCGCCGATCTCGCAATAACGCGGATCACACATACGCGCCCGATCTTTCATCAAATCCCGGCAACGCTGGCAATATCGATGATTGATAAATCCGCCGTTACCGTTGTAAAGCGAAACGCCGACGGCCTGTGTAAACGGACGCTTGCACCGACGGCAAATCTTCTCTTCGTATAGCTTTCGATTCTTGGCCATGATTACGCCCTCATATCTTTCGCAACTCAAATTGTAACGCCTGGTCAAGAATGGCATACACGTCCTTGACCATCGGCGGAAGCGCATCATATCCCATGTACGCAAGCCGTGTATGCGCCTCTCTCGCCGCCGCAGCCAAATCCCACACGAACATACACGAATTATGCTCGGCGTTGTACGGAACGCACATGTAATTTCCGTAATCATCAACGCAAAGATTCGACGTCCCCCCGACGTTATAGCACCGCGCACAACGCCAACACGGCACCGCCGGATGCTCCGTATGCAGCCATACCCTTTCCCTGTAACTAGGCCTTTTGTCAATCATGTTTGCGCCCTCCCGTTCCACGCCCTGACAGCGGTTTCGATCTTCAAATGCGACATCGTTCTCGGATGAACCTTGCACCGCGCATTTCCGCATATCACGTAATAGTACCTTTCCCACGTTCCATCATCGTGCATGATTTCCGGCTTGCGTCCGCAAAACGGACATGTCCGCAGATAGATTGCTTTAGTCTTCATACCGGAGCCCTCCACCATTCTTCACCCGTTTTCAGATCTGGCATAAGCGGCGTATAAACACCTCTCGCATATCCGTAATACTGTACGACATCAAACGTTATACGATAATACTCCCCGTCGAAACCTTTAAGCGGACATTCCCCAATGTCGATGTTCTTCACGGCAACCAACATCCGCAATCCTACCGATTGCATACCAACGTAGAACATCATAAACACGCCCTTTGACCGGCCTTGGCCAACCCAACCGGCCAAACGGCTGTAACGTGGCGACACACGGCGATACTCGACCGTCTTTCGACGGTCCCAAATCTCCGCGAACCAATTACGCTTGAATGACAGACTATAATCAGGTTCAATCGCTTCGCCCATGTCACACCTCGCCGTCCGTCGCCGTCGGCCTGTCTTTAAGCCCCAGGCGCTCAATGATGTCGTTGCACGTCTCATCACTCAAATCACGCGCCCTGCGCCGAACCATGGCGACGACGACCCATAAGGCAGCGCACATCCATCCAGCCATAGCCGCAAAGTTTGCACAATACGCATGGCGTACAGACGCGGACAGCATCAACACAAATGCCGTCCAATCCGTCCATTCCTCTACTTTATATAACATCGTCACACCTCGCCGTCATCCTTGGCCTTTGCGTATTGATCAAGTAAAAAGCTAAATACGAAATAGAGCGCGATAGAAAGCACAAGACTTATGACCCAAGCGCAAGCAAGGCCATGTGCCTGTAAATGGCCAGTCACCACCCACAATAGGCCGCCCGCCGCCGCGGTCAACCATGCCAAGATTTTGATCAATTCTCTCTTGAGTATTTTTTCGTCATTCTCGCCGGCCATGTCACACCTCGCCGTCAATCGGCAGATCATACGTTACGGATTCCTCTAACCTCGACGCGAGCAAGTCAGCCGTGTGTGTGCAAACCACCTCTTGCGGGTACACGCCCAATGCCGCGTCGAACTCCTTTAGTTCGCGATTGTCTAGGCAGAACGCGCCCATGTGGTGGACTATGCAAGCCGTCTCGACCGGCGTAAGCCTCACGCCCAACATCGACATAGCGAACAACGCAGACGCCTCGCCGTGCCCTGTGAGCTCCGGTTGACGGTAGAGATACCGCGTCGGCCCGTACCCGTCCCATGTCGGATCGACGACGTAGCAACGGCACTTGACCAAATCGTGCAACATCCCGATCCTGTACGGCGACCGCTTATCTTCCCAAGAGACGATCCCGGCCCGTGTCAGGCGCACAAGCCAATACGTGACGTGAATCGAATGAGCCGCCAAACCGCCGGGCTCGGCCAAATGGTGGCTTTTGGACGCCGGTGCCATGAAATAGCCCATGGCGTCCAACTTCGTAACAACGTCGCCCAATCCCGCGAGATCAAGGTAACGCCATGCCGTAGCTTTCACCTTCTTTAGTTCATCCTCTTCCATCGATCAACCTTCCTTTATCGGCCTGAGCCATTGATTATAAATTGCGTCCGCAATGTGAGCCATCATAACCGGCGGGACGCACATGCCGGTCACGAAAGTAAGTTCCTTGCGCGTACATTGGAAGTCAAGCGGGAACGACGACACAAGTGACAGTTCCGTGCCGTTCAACCGCCTCGGATAGTCATACGTGAAATTCAGATCGTCGGCGCATAGAGTAGGGCACACGCGATCCCTGCGCACAAGTTTCCAGTTGAACCGCGCATCGCGCTTTTCCGTCCGCACCAGCACATGCCTGAAAGCAACGTCGCACGGTTTGCGCTTCTCCCAAATCTTGTAATCGCTCCCCGTGATTCCTATGCGCTGGTCCGATTCGTCGATTACTTCACCGAACTTAATTGGTTCCTCATCGACATCGATGACCAACCGCGGCAGCGACGCCGCGTAATCGTTGCGCAAGCCAATGAAAAACGTCCGCTGTCGATGTTGCGGAACGCCCATACGCGCCGAATTGAGTACGAACACCTGGACGCGATACCCTGCGTCCGTCAGCCGCGACACGATACCGCGACAATACGCACGGGCGTTGCCCTTGACGATCCCTGCGACGTTCTCCAACAGACAGACACGCGGTTTGAGCTTCGCAATCGTCTCGCAATAGACAAACACCAGGTCGTCGATCACTTGCCGTACCTGACCCTCTCGGAACTTCTTACGCTTGCCCCATCCCTTTTCGCGAATACCAGTCATCGAAAACGACGTACACGGTGGCGATCCGTCCAACACGTCAAGGTCGTGGAGCGCGTCAGGCAAATCGCCGCGACTGTTGAACTTCCGCAAATCCTCGACGTACATCATTTCCGGCCTGTGATTCAGGTCGTAAATCTGCGCAACCTTCGGATCGATCTCGACGCCGCCCAAATGGTGATAACCGGCGAGCTTGTAACCCATTGTCGAACCGCCACCGCACACGAACGTACCGAACACCGTGCAACGGTGATCCGTCACGCCCGGCGCCGGATAACCGTCATACAGACGCCACCGGTACGCGAACTTGTGTTTACTTTCCGCCACGTATCACCTCCATGAACGCGGCGGCCATGTCGTCAGATACGGCCCTCAAACGTTTCGTCGCGAACTTGTAATCGTCCAACGACATGACAATGCACAATTCGACCAACTTCACCGCTTCGGACGCCGCGCCGCTTTCAGACGCCGCCGGTTCCCCCTGCGACGATTCCACCACGTCAATCAGTTGCGCAAGTTTGTCCTCGCCAACCCATCCGGACAGTTCCTGTCGGTCGTATTGCGCAAGCAATTTGTCAACGTCGAAACGCCCGTCGTTGACGTTCGCGTTGACGATGAAATCATCACGTTGGTCAAGCGTCATCGACGTGACATCCTGAAAGTAATCGTCCGGCGCGTCATAGTCATCGCCATAGATGAACTTCAACGCCCTCAATCGCTTATTGCCCGAAAGAACCACGTACTTGCCGGCCGCATGGTCCGTGACGTATGCGATCCTGTCCGCTTTGAGCCCGTCCGGATTGTTGCGGACGAAACGCAGTATCTTCTCGAACGCATCATCCGTGACCGTCTGCGGATTGCCAGGATTCTCCACAAAGTCTTTCAGTTTCATCGCTTGCCCTCTTTGAGAAGTTTCACGAACGCGGCGGCCCTGTCGTCTGGATCAATCGCGTCAAGAACGCGCGTCGCCTCGTCGCGGTCGGCCGACGTCAGCTTGATCTTGAACTCGATCACGTCTTTCAACGTTTCCTGATCGACCTCTTTGTTTTCCGCGATCTTCTGTTCCGCCGGCAGCTCCGCAAGCAACGCCGCAACGTCCGTGTCGTCCATGATTCGCAATAGTTCATCCTCCGGCATCATCGCGAAAAGAAGACTGGCAACCCAGTCACCTTCAACGACGTTCGCCGTTACGATGAACTCTCGCCGCTGTTCCTCGGACATCGATGATATGTCCTGGAACCAATCCGCCGGCGCTTCGTAATCGTCGCCGTACAGTTTCTTAAGAACGCGCAACCGCTTGTTTCCCGAATACACCACGAACTTGCCAAGAGCCGGATCGTAAACGTATGCAATCCGCTTTGCCGTCAATCCCGTCGGCGTTTTCTTGATCTTCTCGATTAGCCTGTCAAACGCACGGTCGCTTATCGTGTGCGGATTGTCAGGATTCTCGATGAAGTCATGCAAACACATGGTCTCGACCGGCGCAACCGGCTTTTCGTCCGGAACGGCGGCCGCACCGTCCGTCACCGCGTCAAACAAACTCGGATCGTCATTCATGGCGCACCCTTAGAATGGTATCGAACCGTCCTCGGCAGTCTCTGCGCTCGGCGTACCCGTTGCCGATCCGTCCGCCGGGACCGCCTGAGCCGTGCCGGTTGCAACGACGTTCGCCGGTTCAATTGGAACCAGGAACCGCGTTGTGCCTTGCCGATACTCGACTTTGAGCGGCCAATACTTCTTTTTGCTTTCGGCCGACACACGGCTTGACCACATGGCGATACGCAGCTCGACGCCGCTTATCGTAATCTTGCCGGTTGCGACCGGTGCCTTGTCGTTTCTATTGTTGCGCGTTTCCTCATAGAGCGCACCGCGCATTTCAGGATCGTAAGTTTTTTCGTCACTCATTTGATTCACCTCTTAGATGTCATTTCCTCGTAAACTTCCAACGCGCATTTCGCCTCATAATACGCATCGCGAAATATCGCCTTGCCGTCACGCCGAACCGTCTGCACCGTTTCAGCTTTCGCCACACGCGCAACGAACAGATCAAACAGCATGTCGCGACCCTGAGCGAATTGAACGCCCGGATCAAACGGCATCACCGGCATCGGTGGAACCTCATCGACATCGACCTCATCGACATCGACCTCGGCAGACTTGCGGCCTGAATCGACCGCGCTCTTTTTAGCTTTCGCCATGATTATTCCTTTTCTCGTTTCTCGTTTTTCGTTAGTCAGTTGATAAACCCAACCTTTGCAGTGGTAGGGATGAAGGTTTTTTTTCGTGTCAGAACCTACCCCCAGGGGGAGGGGCCCGGCCTCTCATCCGCGCATAGATTTTGAGCTCCGGCCGATAGACCATGATCCTCGCCGTAAGTTCATCGGAAAACTTGCGTGAAAACTTCTTCGCCACCCTGTCATACTTCTCGAAGAACGCTCGACCATCGGCCCCGTGTACCAAATAGCCGATCATGCCTTGACTTTCAGCCTCGGCAATCACCGCCATGTGGATTGCGTAACCGACATCCCAGGCGTGTCTTTCGCTCGGCGTCGCCGCCCTAGAAGTATAGCCCATCCATCACCTCTTCATTCTCATTTATATTATCTTCTTCCTCTTCTTCATTAGAAGGTGATACACGCGACTGCGCGCGCGCGTGTAGTGAGTTAAGTGGATTATTACCCCCATTTTCAGAAAACCCGTCCGCGCCCGTGTTTACGTGTGCGCTTTTCTGAAAAGTGGCCTTAGAATCCACTTTACCCACTTGACCACTAATCGCGAGCTCACCAGACGGCGTTAATCCGGTGACTTCGTAGAGCGTCTTACCGTCCAAGATACGCGGTTCCATCATCTTGAATATCACGGCGAACTGTCGCAGATACTTCGACATGGCACGTCCAACGCGCCGCGATCCGTAAATCTGCTTAGTCTTCTCGTCTGAATCGTCGTCGCCCAAACGCGCTAGAATCGCCTCAGACATGTCGCCAGCCGTGAAGCGCATAGAGTACGGCGGATCGTGGTCGCCCAACACGCGCAAGATTTCCTTGGTGATTGTGTCGTTCATCAACGGCAGCAAGGATTTATCCGCTTCCGCCGCGCCCAACGCATCGATAACCGCCGTTTCCTGCCCAAACGCCCGTCCGCACCGTACCGAAAAACGCCCGTAGTCAGGATGTCGCCGGTTTATGCTCTGGTCAACTTCGCGCGTGTCTGCCAACGCCGCCGCGACCGTTCGCGCAAACCACGTCATAAACTGATTCCGGTTCCGCGCAATGTCCTCGGATAGCTCCGTATCCATCGCAACGGCCCTATTCGTGTCCAAATGCACCGTAATGAGACGGTCGGCCATGCCGCCGTTGCCCTCGACGCTGAAAAGCGGATTGTTCGACGTAAGGATGATGTGCGCATTGGCCCTTAGAATCGACACGCCGAAAGTGGTGTACAACGTTCGCCGTTTCGTCTGTCCGTCCGTCGCGACGTTTTGAAGCGTGTCAGACACCCACTTGATTTTAGTATCAAGATTGTCGAACACCTCCAACTTGCCATCGTTGACCGTCGCCCAAAACGCATCCAAGCCCTTGTCGCCGTCCTCGACTTGCTGAACGGACAAATCCAACCGGCCATCCTGTCGAACGCCTAGAATCTCCTTAATCGCCTTGGCCATGCGCGTCTTTCCTGACTGCATCGCGCCGGTAATCAGCAAGAGCGGTTTCGTGGCGTGACACGCGAACAGATTGAGCGTCCACAACCGGACATTCATCCGCCCGTTCTTGTCTGACCAACTTGCGCCCTTGAAAATCAACGCATCTTCAAACGGATCGACGCCCTTGCCCGGTTGCAACTCCCAAGGCGCAAGCGTCTTGCCGCGCATAAATACAACGCCGTCCGTCCCGTTCTGGACCTTGCTGACCGCACCACCGGCGATCTTGTACATTTCCGCGTCGCCGGTCGAAATATACACCGCATCGCCGCGCCGGTCCCACATGTTCGACGGCGTGACGCCCTGCGCTACCTGGTCGCTCATGGCCGCGTCATCGACAAGCGACATGAGATATTTGAACCCCGACGATTCACGGTTGATCTCGCTTTCCGTCGCCACGAACGCCGCGAACTCGTCAGACCGCACACGCATCAAAACGCCCGTGCGCTCATCGAAGAAAAGCGACGTTGCAAATCCCTTGGCGTTTTCATCCCAAAAGAACTTACCACGCGACCGCAACCAAAGCAACGTAATCGACGCCTGTATCTCGCTGACTTGACGTGCGCCGAACTTGAATCCGCGATCCAGCGAACCGAACCGCGAGACGTTCCCAAACGCCATCGCGAACATCGACGATAGAGACAGTTTTATCGGCTTGTTGTCGCTGAATAAGAAGTATTTTCCCTTCTCGACCGTCTGATCATTGTACTTGTCATCGCCGTCTGACTTCTTATAGCCCTGAAAACGGTAGTGGTCCACGCCGATCTCGATACGCGCCGTCAGATACGCACCTACCCGATAATCCACTTGATACGTTCTCACGCCTGAAACTGGGGCACGGGACAACCGGCCAAAGCGGCCGCACCCCTTGCCGTCGGCGCCTGGCGCATCGTCATTGACGCCATTTCCGCCACTCCCTGCGCTTTCCGTCGATTCCCCAGGCATATCAGATAAGGAATTGCGCGCTTCTTTCTGAGCGCGCTGGAGGTCGAATAAATCGGCATCCCCAAAGTTCCATTTATCCGGCCATTCCCCGAACGCCTCTATTGCCGCGCTAAACGCCGATTTATCGACCGTCCTTCCCGCGGCCTCCATCGCCTCAACCCAATCGGTGAAGTCCTTTACGTGCCGAACCTCGCCCGGCTTGATCTCCACGTCAGGCATGACGACCTTGCGAATCTTCCCCGTGTAACCGTCATCGCGCAACTTGCGTTCCACGTCACACGCATGACGCTGACCAACCGCGAACGGCTTATCCTCGCCAGTCTTCGCGTCCTTCGTCGTTTCAGGATCGTTGTCCGCCACAATCAGGATTGCCGGTACGCCCTCGAAGTAACGCCCGAAACCAGGCGACCACTTCCCTGCGCCTTTCGCGTTGCACGTCGCCGCGACATGCAGACGCTTGATCACCGTGCATACGTCCTTTTCGCCCTCGCAGATAACGACCGGCTTGCCGCTCTTTGCGGCCTTGCGGATCAACGGCAACTGATACGGCACGTACTCGACGCCCTTGCTGGCGACGCCGAACGTCCAACCACCGACGGCCTTTTCATCCGGCGACATCTGCACGAACGTCTTTTTGCCGTTCGCCATCACGCGCCTCTGGACCTTGAAAACCGCCGCGCCCGATTCGTCTTTATAGACGTACTCGCAAACGAGCTTGCCGCGATCCCTCGGTTTCTTCGGAGCGGCGTCAAGCGGCCCGGCGACAACCGGCGCTTTTTTCGCCGCCTTTTTCTTCGCCGGTGCCGCCTTGCGCTTCTTCGCCCCTGGAACGTCCGGCATCAGGTCGCGCAATTCAAGACCCAACGCCGAACAAATCGCGTCCGTCGAACATCCGGCATAGCACTTGACCAATATCCGCCCGTCCCTGCCAACGTTGACGTGCATGGACGGATTCTTGTCATCATGCGCCGGACAACACGCCATCCAACCGCCCTTGCCGTCGGATGTCACGCCCTTAAGACGCGAAAGAAAATCCTCAATCGTCATTTCGCAGCCGCCTTTGCCAAATGCCTGAACCTGTGTGGCCGCGTGACATACGGCGACAAGCCCCAGGCCTCACGCTGATACGTGAAG
>Ga0256407_10002694_pt1 | contig 33280 bp, 23 predicted proteins | sample RumenRJG_04DNA_FD_193489 | JGI IMG/M metagenome (GOLD analysis project Ga0256407, IMG submission 193489) | Bovine rumen microbial communities from Lethbridge, Alberta, Canada - RJG_04 | ecosystem: Host-associated > Mammals > Digestive system > Stomach > Rumen | place: Canada: Alberta...
GACGACATGATTATGCAGGCAACTGTTAAGCCTGCCCTATAACCAGCAGCTCTCGATGGCATCAAGCTGAATGTCGGTGACGTTGATGTCCCCACCCCAGAACTCAAAGCCTTTGGTAACGGGTCTCTGGGGTGTACTTATTGTCCGCTTCCTGTCCATCGAGAAGCTATAAAGGCCGTCGTCGATGAAGACCTCAATCGAGGTGCGGTCGATGTAGATGTCCATCGTGAGCGAGAGGCTCGTGGGGTCTTGGGGCGAATAAAACTGGCCGTTCAAGGTGTTGCGGTTGAGGTCGTAGTCAATCAGCGTTTGCCCATCGAACTTTAAGCCTGCGCTTGTGGCATAGGTTAAGTTGAGTGTGGCACGAAGATGCAAGCCGTCTTGCTTCAGATAAGCATGCAAAGCCTTGTTTACGTCCTGTTCTTTCAGGGCACTCTCGCTGTTATAAAGCGGACTCAAAAGCGTCTCAACCTCCTTGATAGGCTTGCTGACGAGGCGAACACCTTCTTTCGTAGTGCGTAAGGAAAGCTCTGTCGGAAGCAACATCTGCCCACGGAAAGGCATCCCTCGATGGTCGATGTTGGCCCACCCTATCTGTATTCTTCGCCCTTCTGGCACGTTGTTGAAGGTCTGAGCAGCATAGATGGCACCCGTTGAGAAACGGTGCTTGCCGCTTTCTGGCGTGAAGACTTTGCCGTCGAAACGCCCTATCATGTACGTGTTGCTTGCCCCAAGCATCACCCATCGCACGTCGTTCGGGTTCCCGTCAACTGCCAAGGGGAAGAGGTCGGGACATTCCCAGAAGCCGTTCACGTGGCTCTGATAGGTCCAATCGCGAAGGTTGTCGGAAGTGTAGATGCTATGCCCGTTGCGCTCATTAAGGACAAGAACCCAATGTTGACCAGCCTCGTACCAGAACAGCCTTGGGTCTCTCGTGTCGTGTGTCTGCCACTTTTCGTGAGAATCTATAACCGGATTGCCTTCGTACTTGTGGAGCGTCATGCCGCCGTCAAGGCTGTAAGCGATGCATTGTGTTTCCTTGTCGCTTCTGTCGGCAGTATAGGCATAGACAAGCGGCGCTATCTTCTTGGTACCGAAACCAGATGTGTTGTCCTTGTCGAAGACTGCCGAACCGCTGAACATCGTGCCAAGCGAGTCAGGATGAAGCACCGGGGGTTGCTCCGTCCAATGCAAAAGGTCCGGACTCGTAGCGTGTCCCCATGTCATGTTCTCCCATTCGCGCTCAAGGGGATTGTGCTGATAATATAGATGATACAGGCCGTCGTACCAGATGCAGCCATTTGGATCGTTAATCCAACCGCGCCTTGTCGTAAAATGAAACTGCGGACGATACTTTTCATGATACATCTTCTGAGCATCCCGAATGGTGTCCGCCTGATAAACCTGCGCGAGTGCTTCCTCAGATCCGTCAAAGGTGATGGTCAACGTCTTGCCCCTGTAAGCCGTTAAGTCCTTGAAGACCCAATAATCGGGCTCTGTCGAGAGTCGGGCCACAACACTCAGGTCGTCCACGCCCTTCGCTTGGAAAGTAAGCCTACAACGCTCCACCTCTTGCGAAATGGGCAGGTTCAGGTACTTATACTTCACCTTAAAACTCAGCTCTGCCGCTTGAGCAAAGCCGACAACAAGTGTCACGAGGACAAAAAGAATGCGTTTCATCATCTTGTTAAGGATTTCTTGGGTATCAACGTCGCTGCCAATATGGTCATTATTGGACTGAGATAACAGAAGAAGCAATACGGCGCGTAAACCAACGTGGAGACTCCAAGGACATGACTCTGCGTCATGCCACAAGTGTTCCAAGGTATCAGGACGGACGTTACGGTTGCACTGTCTTCGCAAGTTCTGCTGAGCAAACGAGGCTCCAGACCATATCGTTTGTATGTCGGAGCGAACATCGTGGCAGAAAGTATAATGCTGAGATATTGGTCAGCACTAACGACATTGAGGAACACACCTGTAAATGCTGTTGTGGCAACAAGGGAAACGACACCTCTGACAAGTCGTATCAATGCTTTCATAATGGCGTCGAGCATACCTGTTACCGTCATTGCTGCACCAAAGAGCATGGCACAAATAATCAGCCAGATAGTGTCCAGCATGCCAGCCATGCCTCTTGTTGCTACAAGGTCATTCAGTTCTGGCACTCCTGTATCGAGATCAGTCTGGCCATACACCACGATCAAAGCTCCACGCAAACGTTGCGAAAAGCCTTCAAGGTCAGCTCCGGCTATCTCATCAAGCAATTCTCCCTGTGTAAAGACTGCAGCCATAGTGCCCATCAAAGTGGCCAGAAAGAGCACAACCATCGAGGGCAAACGCATTGCGATGAGCAAGCCTGTGAGGAGAGGAACAATCAGCAACCACGGTGAGATGAAGAACGTTTGCTGCAAGGTTTCTTCCACCATCCTGACATGTTCAGAGGAGGCTGGAGCATGACAAAGACCTACAAGCGTAAAGATGAGCAAGGCAATGAGGAAGGTAGGCACGGTGGTATAAAGCATGTAACGGATGTGGGTAAAGAGAGGCGTTCCCACTGTGCTGCTTGCAAGGACAGTTGTATCGGAGAGAGGCGATATCTTGTCTCCGAAGTAAGCTCCTGAGATGATGGCACCTGCCACCCAACCTTCATTAAAGCCCAATGCTTGGCCTATGCCCATAAGTGCAATGCCGATGGTTGCGATGGTTGTCCACGAAGAGCCTGTTATCACGCTTACCAAAGCGCAGATAATGCATGCAGAGACAAGGAACCATTGGGGCGACATGACTTCCATACCATAATATATTAAGGTAGGCACAATACCGCCAACCATCCATGAACCGCCTAAAGCTCCAATGAGCAACAGAATGATGATGCCACCGCTTACGCCTCCTATCTTGTCGGCAAGAGCCTTTTCAAAGTCTACCCAAGTAGTAACTTTCCTCGACAGGCCGATGCTCAAGCAAACAGCAGTCGCTACAATAAGCGAAATTTGCGAAGCTCCAGCAAGCGTCTCGTCGCCAAAGACAGATACAACAACTGAAATGAGTGCCACCAGCATTACCAATGGCACACACGATAACCAAAGAGGAGGAAGGCGTTTCACCTTAACTCTTTTACCTTTTCACCTTTTTACCTTTTCAACCCTACTATGCCACCTTGTTCAGCTTCTTGATAATCGAGAAGATGAAGATAGCGGCAAGCAGGCAGATTGCCATCAGCGTGCCCCAAACGATGGTGAGGTCCATGCCCCACATGTGTCCAGGAATGCTGACAAGCTTGTTACCGATAGCCGTTGCGACGAACCATCCGCCCATCATCATGCCTTTGTACTTGACAGGAGAAACTTTAGTCACGAACGAGATACCTATTGGGCTCAACAGCAACTCGGCAAAGGTGAGGATGAGGTAGGTCCTAACCAGCAGCGAGGGGCCCATATCTGCCAAATGAGGATGGTTCACGGGATCTGCAGCAGGAAGTCCTACTGAATCCAACGTAAGCCACAGATAAGCGCAGGCTGCAACAAGCATACCCAAGCCAATCTTGACGGGAGCCTTTGGTTCCTTGCCCTTGCTTGCCAGCCAACCGAAGAGGGCCACGCTGACAGGCGTCAGGATAACCACAAAGCAGGGGTTGAAGTGCTGGAAGATAGGTGCAGAGACTGCCGTCTCGACACCTGGAGCAGGCACCATATTATAGAGGAAGAACGCGCCTGCAACAATCATAATAGCGGCAAGGATGCGAGGCAAACCCTTCGACTGGAAGATGCCAAACAAGCCATATACGATGAAGATGAGGGCCAAGAGGTTGCGCACATCGAACATCATGCTCTCGATGCCTGTAGAGGTTTGAGCGGTATATTCATCTGCGAACCAAGTCAAAGTCAAGCCGTTCTGATGGAATGCCATCCAGAAGAAGATAACCACAGCAAAGACGAGACAGAGGCAAACGATGCGCTCCTTCGTATCGTTCTCGGCAGAAACTTCTGCTTTCTGTGTCTCTTCCTTGACAGCAGCCTTCTTCGTTGTGCCAATCACATGAGCGAAGGTGCGCTTGCCCAGATAATAGATAAGGATAGAGGCAATCACGCTCACGCAAGCAACGGCAAAGGCAAAGTGATAGGAATCGGCCTTGCTGTAACCGAGCGACGACTGTGCCCAGTTCATAATAGCAATGGCTGCCGTGGGTGCAAACAGAGCGCCGATGTTGATGGCCATATAGAAGAGGGAGAAGCCAGAGTCGCGCTTGTCGGCAAACTCAGGATCGTTATAGAGGTCGCCCACCATGACTTGCAGGTTGCCCTTGAAGAGACCTGTTCCAAGAGAGACAAGCAAGAGGCCTGCACCCATTGCGATAATGGCTGGAGTTGCTTTGCCCAAAGGCACAGACAGGATGAGGTAACCGACGAACATTACCATAATGCCCAGCACGACCATCTTGCTATAGCCGTACTTGTCGGCAAGCATGCCACCAAACAAGGGCAGCAGATATACGACGAACAGGAAGTTAGAGAACGTCTCGCTGGCCCAACCAGAGTCGAAACCAAAGTTGGCGTGAAGGAAAAGGACAAAGACGGCCAGCATGGTGTAGTAACCAAAGCGCTCGCCCGTATTGGCAAGAGCCAGCGTCCAAAGACCTTTAGGCTGCCCCTTGTAAGACAAGAGAAGGAAGCAGAACCAGATTGCAAACAAGCCCACAATAATGGGAGTAGATAACATTTCGAACATAGTTTATTTGATTTAAGTTAATAATTTGCCGACAAAGTTATAAAAAAATGTTCAATGTTCAATATTCAATGTTCAATTTGTTGTACTTTTGCACCACAAAAAGAAGAAATATGAAAGGATTGACACCAAGAATTATTGACTGCATGAAGGGTTATAGCCGCGAAACCTTCATGAAAGACTTGATGGCTGGGATTATCGTGGGCATCGTCGCTTTGCCCCTTGCCATCGCTTTCGGCATAGCCAGCGGCGTAACACCCGAGAAGGGTATCATCACAGCCATTGTGGCAGGTTTCCTCATATCGCTGCTCGGCGGCACAAAAGTTCAGATTGGCGGCCCGACGGGTGCCTTTATTGTCATCATCTATGGCATCGTCAACAACCCTGAATACGGTCTGCAAGGCTTGCTGATTGCCACCATTCTGGCAGGCATCATTCTCATCGCGCTTGGTGCTTTCAGGCTGGGCGTGGTCATCAAGTTCATCCCCTACCCCATCATCATAGGCTTCACGGCAGGTATCGCGCTGACCATCTTCATGACGCAAATCAGCGACATCCTCGGCTTGACGCAAACCGCGATTAGCACGACGGGCGAGGCCATCCGCATTCCCTTGAAGACGCCTGGCGACTTCGTGGGCAAATGGATTAGCTATGCCGAGAACATCGGAACGTTCAACCTCTGGAACTTCATCGTTGCCATCGGTTCTTTGCTGGTCATCATCTTCTCGCCCAAAGCCTTGAAGAAGGTGCCTGGCTTGGGCAAGATACCTGGTTCGCTTTGGGGCATCCTGATTGGAACCATTGCTGTTCTCATCATGAAACAATACGGCATCGAGGGCATCGACACCATCGGCGACCGCTTCCACATACAGGCGCAACTGCCGAAGATGGTGGTGCCGAGCATCACCTTCGAGCTCTTCCAGCAACTCATGCCGGTTGCCTTCACGATTGCCATCCTTGGAGCCATCGAGAGCCTGCTCTCTGCCACGGTTGCCGACGGCGTCATCAGCGACAAGCATGACTCGAACATGGAGCTCATTGCCCAAGGTGTGGCAAACATGGTGACGCCGCTCTTCGGAGGCATTCCTGCCACGGGAGCCATCGCACGTACCATGACGAACATCAACAACGGCGGCAAGACCCCTGTTGCAGGCATCATCCACGCCGTCGTGCTGCTCGCCATCCTGCTTCTTTTGATGCCTTATGCCGAGTATATTCCGATGGCTTCGCTGGCTGCAGTTCTGGTCATCGTGGCTTACAATATGAGTGGCTGGCGAACGATTCGAGGCCTGCTGAAGAACCCGAAAAGCGACGTTATCGTGCTTTGCGTGACCTTCTTCTTGACGGTCGTCTTCGACCTCACCATCGCAATTGAGGTCGGCCTCATCCTTGCCTGTGCTCTCTTCATGAAGCGCATCATGGAGACCACCGAAATCTCTGTCATCAAGGATGAAATAGACCTTGGCGACGCCTCGGATATGGCAGTCAACGAGGAGCACCTCATCATTCCGAAAGGCTGCGCTGTCTATGAAATCAACGGCCCGTACTTCTTCGGCATCGCCAACAAGTTCGACGACCTGATGGCAAACATCGGGCATGAGAAGCCGAAGGTCCGCATCATCCGAATGAGGAAGGTGCCCTTCATCGACTCAACAGGCATCCACAACCTGCAGAACCTTATCGAGATGAACCACGAGGAGGGCATCCACGTCATTCTCTCAGGCGTTAACCCGAAAGTGCATAGCCAGCTGCAGAAAGCATGCTTTTACGACCTCATGGAAAGCGACCACATCTGTCCCCACATCGACGTCGCCCTCCAAAAAGCCCGAGAGTTCTTAGAGAAATAGAGCTCATTACAAGATTTCAATTACAACGACGCATGGATAGTTTGCCAACGACACGTTAGTAAATTGCAAACAACACGTATATAGCTTTCCTGCAAAGCGTGGAGCACTATTTGGAGAGAAAGGCTATGTAGGTGTATGCAAAATATGAAAGTTCTTACCCAACTACTTGCGGCGGCTGCCTACAACTATCTTCTTTCCTTTGTACAAATAGATTCCTCTCTGCAGATGGTCTGTGAATTCATCGGCCACGCGGCAGCCATTGAGGTCAAAAACGGGAGCTGGCGAGTCTTCATCCGATGACCGGACAAGCTGGATACCTGTTGGATCAAACAATACGCGAAGGATGCCGTTTGCCAAGTCGCTGCTGTCCCAGCAAAGGCCTCTCTCCGGGTCAATAACCTCATTGACTAGCACAGGCGTTCCTTTTACGGTAGTGACGTTCTTCCACACGACGATGCTGTCGCCTGCTGAAAGCGTATGGGACTCAGGAACAAAGATTTCGATGTTGCCATTCATGGTGAGCGTGCCTATGTTCTGCAGGCAGGTACAGCCGGTAGTGCTTTCCGCGGCAGGGCCATTTGCTCCGAGCTGCAGGATGGAGCCTGTGGAGAAGGTGACATTGTTGCCTCCGAAGTCCATGCGGCCAGAGGTGTCGGTGCCTGTGCCTACACGCAGAGTCCCACCATTATTGATGGAAACAGATGAATTGGTGAGGGGTGCGGCGGCAGAGGTGAAGCCTGATAGGACGGCACCCTTCTGTACCGTGAGCTTGCCCGTGCCAAGCTGTGCGCCCGACTTCAGACAAAGTTCGCCGGCTTTGACGGTGGTGGTGCCGCTATGATGGCTCTTGCCTCCAACGGTCATCTTGCAAGTCCCTACCTTATTGAAGATGCACTTGTTCGACCCGCCTGCGTCGGTAAACTGGCCGTCGAAGGTGAAGTCTCCTCCCTCTTCCCAGCTGTTGCCCACCTCCCAAGTGTTATTGCCTTTGGGGCTATTCTGGCTTCGGAAATCATGCACAGGCTCGTTGAGCATCCCCTTGCCCACGAGTTTGCCTATGGCGAACGTCTTGGCTACGTTGCTTACCGTGCAGCCATCGGCGATATTGAGAGTGGCATTGGGCATGCCGCCTCCCATGTCGAGTGGCAGCCAATTGTTCTTGGTGGTATGTTTGATAGTTCCTTCAAATGCAGACCAGTCGCCGGTGATGCGCACACGGCTCTTGTCGTTACGCGGCACGATGGTCAGGGTGCCTTTGCCCGTCAGCTTGTTGGCATACGCGGTATAAAACTCCCAAGTGAGTTGCCATGTTGCCGACCTCCCTTTAGGCACACGGATGGCATGGGACGTGGCCTGCACGTCGTCCCAGAGCGCGCCTGACTGTATCTCGATGGCACGAACGGCTGTGTTGTTCTGTATGGCTACGTCGCCACCGGTCATAATGAGGCTGTCGAGCGAACCTGCCTTCATCAGATACAGACATCCGTTGCCTTTCTTCGTCAGCTTGGTGCCTGAGAGGGCCGCATTCATCTTGAAATCGGCTACAGCATTGAGCACGCCGCCCTCGTCGCCCACCATCTTCATGGGCGACCCCATCTCTACCGCCTTTTGCGTCTGCAGTGTGGCGCCGCCCTCCATGGTAAACAGGTCGGCATTGTCTGTCAGGCCGCCGAGGTTGCCTGTCGTGGAATACTGGTTGGACAAGGTGTTGACCCGCACGGTACCGCCGCAGAGATGGTTTCCGCCGGTGTAAGCATTCTCGACGTTCATCGTCACACCTCCTGTGTTCTGCTTTGTAAAGACCGCGTTGCCGCCGATACTGCCGGAACCTTTGAAGGTGTAGGTGGCGGTATTGTCGACGGTGACAGAGGCGGGGTACACGTTGTCGTTGATGCTTACCGTCTTGGACTGTGCCTCGTCGTTGAACACCACATGGTCGCCTGCCACAAAGGGCGTGCTCTCGCCGTTGAGGACGAAGTTGTCGGTTTCTGCCTCGTCCCAAGCGCTGCCGTTGGCGCCCGTCCATGTCACCGTGGCAGCATCACGCAGTCCTACAATCTCGAGGACAAGTTGCCCGTCCTCAACATAGAGCCGTTTCTTCACCGTCTCCAGTCCCTCGACAATGATGTCATCGACAGAGCCGTGAAGAGCTTCCAGCTCCGCTATCACATATTTGCCGGCAGGCATGGACGTCTGCCCCTCTGCGGGATGCCCCTTCAGCTCGATAACCGGCATCAAGTACGCGGGGCCGCCTTTCGTCCAAGCCGTGCCAATCTTGTGTTCTATGAGGAGGGCACGGGTGCGGATGGTGTCGCTGTGCAAGCCTTCGCCAAAGAGGTCGAGGACAAGACGCGAGCCGAAGCCAAGCGAGACAGAATCTGCCGTGACCGTGCCTGAACAGTCTGCACCACCGGGCACGATGGACGAGCCATAGATGGCAGCTATCGAGCAGAACTGGCCGCCATTGCTCTCTAAGCGTGTGAAGCGGTTTAGCCAAAGCGGACTGGCCGTCAAGCGTCCGTCGAAACACAATGTGCCGCCCCAAATATTCGTCTCGCCTGTGTGGGTGAAGTCAGCTTTCGGCAGGACAAGCGTGCCGTCGCCTTGCTTCACCAAACGGCCATCGCCGCTGATGCCGCTACCCGTCACATTACATATATAATAGGTATAGTTTATCGCAGTATTCTGTGAGGCACATTCGCTGGGAGCCGTTCCCTGCACCCACGAAGGCACATTGAAGGTGAGCACGGCTGGCTGCGGGTTGTCGGCTATGCTCACGTTCATGTCGGCATAACCGGAGACCAGCACGTGCTGGCCGTCCTGACTGGCATCGATGGCAGAGTTGTCGGCAATGGAGACGCGTCCTGAAGTGGTGAGAGGGGGCGGAGCAATGGTGATGCCCTCCAGTTCGCCAAGGAAATAGCTGGGACGAGGCGGCTGGTTGTATCCGCACATTTGCCATACCATTGCATTGCGGTACTGATGGTCGTGCCAAAGGGTATAGTTGCGCCATTTCGTTGCAGTAGGCGTAGAGTAAATGCGGATGTTGCCGTTTGCGGTACGCATGATGATTTCCTCGCGCCAATCGCCAAAGATGTCGCCTTGGAAGCAAGGCGTTCCCTTCGTGTCGTTATTGGTCAGGGAGCCTACGCAAGTGTAGATGGGATTCCACGAGCCATACTTGGCGATGCATCCCGCTGTGTTCTTGCCATCCACGTAGTTGAAGCTTTCTTCGCAGAGGTCACCATCCCAATAGATGCGGAAGTTCTGGTTCACACCTGTATCGCCCAGCCCGCTTATAGCTCCAGCAGTAACAGTGCTGATGGGACCTATGTCTGTAGGTGTGCAGAGAGAGCCAGGGAAACTGTTGGAGAAGTTGCCTGCCATACAGCGCCCCACATCCTTCGCGGCTGTATAGCGATAGAAAACCTTCGATGTGGTGGCATCGCGGTAGTTCGTGCCCGGGTTGTCCTCCATGCAGGCAAATATTTCGTGACCATGCCGATAGGGGTCTAAGTCGCCCACATGCTCAGCATCGCCGTGCCCGAAGCCTGTCGTGGAAAGTCCCTTGCCATTGTCGTCAATGACCATCGAGCCGAAGACTATTTCGTCGCGTCCGTCCCAATCAACATCAGCCATGCAGTAGTTGTGGTAGCCCTGCCCTTTCCACGGGCCATCGGTATTGCATGTCCAGCGCCAGCGCTCTGTCAGTTCATGGGTGGCGGGATTGATGTCGTAGGCCACCATCTTGTGACGGGTATAGATACCGCGAGCCAGAAAGAGGCTGGGATGCTGTCCGTCGAAGTATGGAGCGCCGAAGAAATGCTTTGAGGTACGGTGGCCGTAGCCATCGCCCCAAGCGCGATTTAGGTCGGTCTCGTTCGACTCCAGACGCTTCAAGGGATAGGGAATGCATTGGTAGGGCTGTCCTGTCAGTCCGTCCATGTAAAGGAGGTATTCCCCATCAGTAGTGATAAACCAGTTGGTACCGCCACCTGTAGCTGCGCGTACATTCTTCGTGGGGTCGCCAACGGTGTAGGTCGTGCTATCGGACAAGTGGATAACGGTGCCATCGGCTGCTCGCATGACAACCTCGGCACGCCCGTCCTCGTCCCAATCATACGCGATGATGTTCTGCTCGTTATTTTGGAAGTCACCCATGTTCGGCCCGCAGTTCACCCACCACAGGCGTGTGCCGTCCTGCTTCAGGCACTCAAAGATGGAGTACTCCTTTGTGTCAACGCCATCTATCTCAGGGCCGTTCTTGGGATAAGACTGCTCTATCTCGCTCTGGTTGTCGAACTTCATCAGGATTTCCAGCTCGCCGTCGCCATCCACATCGGCACATGTGGCATCATTAGGAACGAGGTTGCTCTTGATGTCCTCATGCTTCAGCGTGATTTCTTTGTAGCTCGTGCTCCAAGGCGTGACAGGCTTACAGTCGGCCTGCTCCTCGCCGTTGATGATGGCCCGAATGGTGTACTGGTTGTCTGTCGTGCCACTCGCATCCTGATAATTTGAGACGCTCAGCGGAACATCATTCAGCTTCTCTCCGTCGCGATAGACATTATAGGTCACATCATAGTATTCTTCGGCCGTGATGCGCCAACTCAGAAAGATGCCTCCGTTCGCCTTCATAGCCACAAGTCCACGGTCCAAGCGGTCTGTGTAGCGCTGCGAAAAGGCAATCATCGGCATGGCAAGCAGTAAGAAAGTAAGAAACTTTTTCATAGTATCGGATTATTCGAAATTCACTGCAAAGATACGAATAAGCGAGAGATAAACAAAACAGATTGCTTGTTTTTATCCCAAATCTGAATGATTGCGAACAGGAGTTCCCCCATTTCGGCTCACGAAAAAGTGTAAAATCATTTGACTCTTTGCAATTTTTTTGTAACTTTGTAAAGGAATTGACGACAAAACTATAATAAATAACGATAAGAACACATGAGAAAGGCCCTTTTATTCACCTTTGTCTGTGCTGCAATACTGGTTGCTGCGCAGGAGACATACAGAATACCTGTCAGCGAGAAGAACGAAAAGATGCAGACGGGACGGTTTGAACCGACTTGGCAGTCATTGGAGCAGCACGAGACGCCAGAGTGGTTCCGTAACGCCAAGTTCGGCATCTGGGCTCATTGGGGAGCACAATGCGTGGAAGGCAGCGGCGACTGGATGGCTCGTGAGATGTACATAGAGGGCAGTCACAAATACAAGTTCCACCGCGAGCACTACGGACACCCTTCCGAGTTCGGATACAAGGACATCCTGCCTCTGTTCAAGGCCGAGCGTTGGCAGCCCGACAGCCTTGTAGCACGCTACAAACGTTGCGGCGCCCAGTACTTCTTTGTCCTTGGCAATCATCATGACAACTTCGACCTTTGGGACTCAAAATACCAGCCTTGGAACAGCAAGAACATTGGCCCGAAGCGAGACATCCTGGGAGAGTGGGCGGCAGCTGCCAAGAAGTACGGGCTTCCACTTGGCATCTCCTTTCATGCCGATCATGCCTGGACGTGGTTCGAGCCTTCGCAGCGCTATGACCTCGAAGGCGAGATGGCTGGCGTCTATTATGACGGCAACCTCCGAAAGGAAGACGGCAAAGGCAAGTGGTGGGAAGGTCTCGACCCGCAGATGCTCTATCAGCAGAACCACCCGATGAGCAAGGGCTCGTGGGATAACGGCGCCATTCACGGACAATGGGACTGGAGTCATGGAGCCTGTCCGCCCTCGCAGGAGTTTGTCGACAACTTCTTCAACCGCACCATCGACGCCATAAACCGCTACAATCCCGACCTCATCTACTTCGATGTGACGGTGCTGCCCTTCTATCCCTTGAGCGATTGCGGTCTCAAGATAGCCACACATCTATATAATAAGAACCCACGAGGCGTGGTGTTCGGCAAGATTCTGGGTGAGGAACAGAAGAAGGCGCTGACGTGGGATGTGGAGCGCGGCGCTCCCAATCAGATGGTGGAGCGGCCTTGGCAGACGTGCAACTGCATTGGCGACTGGCACTACAACACCGACACCTACAACAGAGGCTACCGCTCGGCAACCAATATGGTGAAACAACTCGTTGACATCGTCTCGAAGAACGGCAACCTGCTGCTCAACATCCCTTTGCGAGCTGATGGGACGTATGACGACAAGGCCGCCCGCTTCCTCGACGAACTGGAGGCATGGATGACGCAGAACGGCGAGAGCATCTTCGGCACCCGCCCTTGGGTGAAGTTCGGCGAAGGACCTGTTGCAGAGAAGGACATCAAGATCAACTCGCAGGGCTTCAACGAAGGGCAGTACAACAACATGGACCATCGCGACATCCGCTTCAACCAGACAGAGAAGCACCTTTATGTCACCGCAATGGGCTGGCCAGAGGACGGCAAGCTCCTCATCAAGTCGCTCGCCAAAGGCAACCCTGACTTCAAGAAGCCCATCTCGTCCGTACTGCTTTTAGGTCATGGGAAACTCAAAGCGCGTCAGACAAAAGAAGGGCTGGAGGTACAACTCCCCCAGCCCTGCAACAGGATTGCTCCTGTGCTGAAGATTAAGAAGTAAAGGAAGACTATCGTTACTTCAGCCCGCGGCCTACGAGGAAGGCTGTATTGTCTGGCATGCGGTCGGCAAAGCGCTGGAAGAGCGCCATGGGCTCTTCGCCGCCACCCTTCTCGAGGAAGGTCTGCTTGAACTTAGTGGCCAGTTCCTTGTTCCATACATTGCCCGATGCCTCGAAGATGGAGAAGATGTCCTTGTCCAGCACCTCTGCCCACAAATAGCCGTAGTAGCCGGCACTGTATCCGCTGGAAAAGATATGGTTGAAGTAGGTGGTGCGGTAGCGCGGCCCAATCTCGGGGATGAGTCCCATTTCCTTACAAACTTTCTTCTCGAAAGCATCGATATCAATGCCATCGACGCTCTCCAGCTCGTGCCACTTCATGTCGAGGATGGAGGCGGCGCAAAGTTCTGTCGTCATGAAGCCCTGGTTGAACTTCAGCGAGTTGTTTATCTTCTCGACCAGCTCGGCAGGTATAACTTCGCCCTCGTCGTTTGTAGCATATTGAGCCAGGAGTTCGGGCTGGAAAGCCCAGTTCTCGTTGAACTGCGAGAAGGTCTCAACGAAGTCGCGCTTCACGCTGGTACCGCTGACAGAAGGATAGTGGCATTGCGTGAGCAAGCCGTGCAGAGCATGTCCGAACTCGTGGAAAACAGTCTGCACCTCGTCGATAGTAAGATTCTCTTCGAGATTGCCGACATTGACGATAATGGGACGAACCATCTCGCCCTTAGCATCGACGTACTGCTCGCGGATGTTGTTCATCCAGGCTCCGCCACGCTTGCTCGAGCGAGGCAGATAGTCTGTTGTGAAGATGCCCAGGAAATTGCCGTCGGCATCGGTAACCTTATATGTCGTAACCTCGTCGGGATTGTATGACGGCACATCCTCCAGTTTCTCCATGTTCACGCCATAAAGGGTGTTGGCTGCGATAAAGATGCCCTTCACCACGTTCTCGAGCTTGAAGTAAGGCTTGGTGAGTTCTTCGTCGAGGTCGTACTTCTGCTTACGCACCTTCTCTGCATAGTACCACCAGTCCCACTGCTCTATCTTGCTGCCGGCAGGAAGTTTGCCAGCCGCTATGTCCTCATCCATCAGCTTCTGCATGTCATAGACCTCCTCCTTGGCTTTCGTTACGGCAGCTGCCATAATGTCGGCGAGGAAGGCATCAACCGTTTCTGTGTCGTGTGCCATCTTGGGTTCGAGGAGATAGGCGGCAGGATTATCGTAGCCCATAATCTTTGCCTTCTCGATGCGAAGGCGCATGATGTCGAGGACGAGCTGGCGGTTGTCGAACTCGTTGCCGTTGTGACCTCGCATGGTGTAAGCCTCAAGCATCTGCTGACGGAGAGCACGGTCCTCGGTCGTGGTCATCGCATTGGGATAGTCGGAGATGCTGATGCCGAACTTCTCCTTGAAGGCGTTGCTTTCGGAGAGGATGTTGTTGCCCAGTTTCTGCGTCTTGGTAGCCATCTCGGTATTGATTTCGCGAAGGCGGGCTTGCTGCTTCTCGGGAAGGCCTATGCCATTACGCTCAAAAGCCTCGAAGCGCTTCTTCAGCACCATCTGCTGCTCACGACTGAGCTGGCTCTGGTCGGCGAAGTAGAGCTTGGCAATGCGCTCATAGAGCCCCTTGTTGAAGGAAATGTTGTCCTCGTGCTCTGTAAGCATGGGAAGCGCTTTCTCCATAACAGAGTCGAGTTCGTCTGTGCGGTCGGTCTCGCAAACATTGTACAGCACGCCTACAACTTTGCTCAGGATTTCGCCAGAGAGTTCGAGCGGCAAAACGGTGTTCTCGAAGGTCGGACCTTCGGGATTGTTCACGATGGAGTCAATCTCCTTGTTCTGCTGCTCGATGCCTGCTTCGATGGCTGGGATGTAGTCCTCGACCAAAATGTCCTCGAAGGGAGGAATGCCATAAGGCGTATCCCACTCGGTGAGGAAAGGGTTCTGGCGACTGTTGTTGCATGCCAGAAGTGACAATACTGCTGTCATACCTAAAAGAATCTTTTTCATCATATAATTATACATTTGGTTTATCAAGAAGTCATCTTCGGTTGGCGAGGTTCCAAACGCCGCGTGCGGCGTTTGGCATCCCCGCGTGCGGCGTTGGGCATTTCCGCGTGCGGCGTTTGGAGCTCCCCTTTACTGCCAATTTTCACAGGGTTTACTCCATGACCTTCCGCCAAGCACACATCAGCGGCTCAGCTGATTCACGAAGAATGTGACCGAGAGCTTCACGGCTTCCTCTGGATGTGGGCCAAAGCCGTGATCGTAGTGGTCGAGCAGATACCACTCGCTCCCTTTCCACATTTGATGGAAGCGGAGGCCGTAGGTATAGGGCACGGTGCGGTCGGAGGTGCCGTGAACGATGCAAGCAGGGCCTTTATAGCCTGCCGCCGTCTCGTAGATGGGCAGCCAGAAGGCCGTCTTGATGTAATCGCGACCAAGGCGATGTCCCCAGACCTCGACGTATTCGGGCGGGTCTTGCGGGTCGCCCGTCGGACTGGCTTGCCCAGGCACGTTGCCGCGAATGGCATCGTCGCGCAGCACGCCTGCCGGAGCCAGCAGCACTACCCCACCTTTCAAGGCTTTCTTGCCAAGCTGACCAGCCAGCATGGCCGTCACGACGCCGCCTTGTGAATGACCTGCGATGCCAATCTTGTCGAAACGTCCATCGGCCTTTACCCATTCATAGACATGGCGAGCATCCTCTATCTCGTTGGGAACCGTCATCTGCTGGAAGTCGCCCTCGCTCTCGCCGTGACCGTTGAAGTCGAAGCGAATGCTGGCGATTCCTCTTGCCTCCAGCTCGTGAGCAATGCCGAGTTCCAAGCCACCGTTCCTGTTACCCGTAAAGCCGTGACACAAGATAACAATCGGGCACTTTTTAGGCAACACATCAGGCGTCTGCAGTTCGGCCACAAGCTTCCCGTGGTCGCCCTGAATGATGACACGCTCTGTTTTGGCACACACGAGACCTGCCAGAGACAGACAGGCAACAAAGAGAAGGAACCGCCCTCCTCTAACTCCCCCAAGGGAAAGAACTATTGGTCGTTTCATCTTTCTTTGGTCTTAGTTTACAGGTTTTTTACCAACTCCTGCACCTTCTGCTTCGTAGCTTCGGTCTTCTGCTCGTCAATCTTAGCCGTGACGATGCCGGTGCTTTCCACGCCCCAATAGCCGCAGATGTCGTTGTACTCGCTGATGGCACCTGTATAGACGCCAGGCGAATAGGACGAGACGAGCAGCGCCATCTTCTTCACCTTGGCGGGTTTGTTCACGCAGTACATGCGCTGGATGGGCGCCTGAATCTGAGCGTTGAGGGTGAAGTAGTAGATGGGAGCAGCCAGCACGAGCACTTCGGCCTCTGCCATCAGGGGATAGAGTTCCTGCATGTCGTCCTTCTGGATGCAGGCGCCGTTGCCTTTCCCATGGCAGTACTCGCAAGCCAAGCAGCCTGCTATCTTCTTCTTCGAGACATTGACCAGCGTCACTTTATGACCGGCAGCCTCTGCTGCGTTCTTGTACTCTTCCGCCATCCAAGCGGTGTTGCCGTTCGCACGAGGCGAGGCTTGTAAAATCAAAATGTTCATAATGGTATTCGTTTGTTAGTTATGGTATTTGTTTAGGACATGTTTCGTCTTCTGACGTCCGATGTTTATCAGCTTCTCCGACTTGTCGTAGTCGAACCCACCGTAGCGGCTTATCTGAATATCGACAAGCACATCGGGCTTTACGAGCTCTGCCATGAGGAGGGAGTTCTGGCGAATCATCATCGTGCTGACGCGCGAGAGCACGGTATAGTAGTTGAAGTCGAGATTGTCGGGAATCAACTTGTTTATTATCTGTCGCGACAGAGATTTGCTTTGCTTGCGCTTCTCGGCTAACTCGTCCTGAATGTCTGCCTGCGTCTCATAGTCGCGTCCACTTACGTCGATGCCCACTAGAATGTCGCCTGCATGTCGCACCACACGGTTCATGGGGATGGGGTTCGTCACACCGCCGTCGATGAGAATCATGCCGTCGCGCCGGACAGGCTCGAAGAAGGAAGGCAGGGATATGGAGGCTCGTATGGCTCCGAAAAGGCTGCCCTTGCGGAAGACCACCTCGCGCCCCGTGTTCCAGTCTGTCGCTACGGCACAATAGGGAATGGGCAGTTCCTCTATCGGGACGTCGGGGACAAACTCCATGATGGCCTCGATGATGCGGTTACCCTTTACCAGATGATTGATGCTGAGCGAGAAGTCTGTCAGTTCCAGCATCTTCTTCTTATTCACGGTCTTCATCCACTCACGGAAGGTATCCAGCTTCCCCGTGGCATACACGCCGGCTATCAGGGCACCCATGGAACATCCTGCTACCGACGTAATGCGATAGCCTTGTGCCTCAAGCTCCTGTATGGCACCGATGTGGGCAAGTCCCCTCGCTCCACCGCTCGACAGTACGAGTGCTACATCCTTCGACATAGACTAATAGACATCCGTTGATTCAGCATTTTATTCAGTAAAGTTCAACACACTCTACCTGATGAAGTGCATCGGTTGCCAAGGCTCGCGCTCGGGATAGGCAGGGCCGACGTCGGCATGGATTTTCTTCAGGAGCCAAGCCATGTTGTCGGCCAGGGTACGCATGGTCTGCATGCCCTCGGTATCCAAAGCTGCCTGACCTGGCTCGCGACCGTAGGCAATGTTCCAGTACTGCGAGGTGACGAGCGGCATGTTCATCATCTCGAACATCATGTTCACGGTCTGGAAGGCAGCCGTTGCACCGCCTCTGCGACAGATGGCCACGCTTGCCGCGGGCTTGTTCTCCACCTTGCTCGAAGCAGAGAAGAAGACGCGCTGCATCACGGCCAACACCGCGCCGTTGGGTTGCCCGTAATAGACAGGCGTTCCAACAATGAGTGCATCGGCTCCGTCGAGCTTCTCCACGATGCGGTTGCAGACATCATCATCAAACGTGCAGCGACCCAAAGCCTTTGTCCTGCACTGTCCACAAGCGATGCAACCGCGCACGGGTTTGTTTCCCAGCTGCACTATCTCTGACTCCACGCCCTGCTTCTCCAGCTGGCGGGCTATCTCGGAAAGTGCCGTGAAGGTATTGCCCTCCTTGTGGGCACTACCGTTTATCAGTAAAACTTTCATCTTGCAATTACCATTTACAACTTCATCACCCGTTTCAGTTCGAGGTTCTCGTAGCCTTCGGGGCAATGGGTGGATAGATAGACGGTGGGGTTCTGCATGATGAACTCGCGGACGCGGTCGAGCGTCTGGCGGGCGGCCTCCTTGTCCTCGAAGACGATGCTCAACTTGTTGGCTTTGAGGGCAGCGTCGCAATAGGTCACGTCGCCGTGGAACATGTAGAAGAGGCCTTCGTCCTCGGCAATGACGATGCTGTTGCCTTTGGTATGACCCTTGGCCTCGATGAACCAGATGCCTTCTGCCACTTGCTGGGCGTTTGGGAAGTTCTTGTAGGTCTCGCCGTACTGAGCGCGGACGATGTTCTCGCCTTCCAGCTTCATGGCATCAGCATCTTCGGGCGCGATGTAAATCTTGGCATTAGGGAAGTTGCCGATGCAATCGGTGTGGTCGGGGTGCTTGTGGGTGATGAGAATCTTCGTCACCTGCTCGGGCTTGTAGCCTGTCTGTGCGAAGGCCTCAATGTAGTCGACCACCTTCTCGCCCATGTAGAGCGGTGCGCCGAGCTTCTTGGCTGGGACAGGGAACTCCGGCTTGAAGCCCGTGTCGACAAGGATGACCTCCTTTCCCGTATCGATGAGGAAGTTCTGCAGCGAACTGCGATAGATGATTTGTTCGTCGAAGGCATCTTTGCCTTCCTCGCCGCCAAAGGCAAACGGCTGGTTCATGAACCCGCCGTCGAACATACGGATAGCTTTGATTGTCATGGTTAATATCAGTTTCGTTAGTGTTAGTTTACTCTGCCAGCATGGCTTCCACATCCTTCTCGAAGTCCTTCGGCTCGGTGGTGGGAGCAAAGCGCTTCACGGTCTTGCCGTCCTTCGAGATGAGGAACTTGGTGAAGTTCCACTTGATGTCGCTGTCCTTCTCCACGCTCTTGCTGATGGCCTTGAAGAGCGTCTTGGCTGCCTTAGCCTTCAAGCCGTTGTAGTCCTCTGTGGGCGCCTGTGCCTTCAGGTACTCGAAGATAGGCTCGGCATCGGGGCCATTCACGTCGCCCTTCTTCATGATCTGGAACGTCACGCCGTAGTTCAGTTGGCAGAACTCCTCTATCTTGGCATCGCCCTCGGGGTCTTGTTCCTTGAACTGGTTGCAGGGGAAGCCGATGACGACCAGTCCCTTGTCCTTGTACTTCTGATTGAGTTCCTCCAGTCCGGCAAACTGAGGCGTGAAGCCGCACTTGCTGGCTGTGTTGACAATGAGCAGCACCTTGCCGCGGAACTGCGCGAAGTCCACCTCCTTGCCCTTGCTTGTCAGGGCCTTGAAATCATAGATTGTTTGCATATTCGCTTAGTTTATTGTTTGTTAATCAATAGTCAATGGTCAATGATGAAATTACCCCAAGACCACATCGAGCACCATCATCAGCACAAAGCCGACAGCAAAGCCGATGGTGCTGAGGTTGGTATGTTTGCCAGCCGATGCCTCGGGGATAAGCTCTTCGACGACAACATAGAGCATGGCTCCTGCTGCGAAGGCGAGCATATACGGCAGGACAGGAATCATCAGCGAAGCCAGCAACACGACTGCCAAACCGCCAATCGGTTCAACGGCTCCGCTGAGGCTGCCAAGCATGAATGCACGCCAACGGCTGTTGCCTTCTGCCCGCATGGGCATCGAGATGATGGCGCCCTCGGGGATGTTCTGTATGGCGATACCGATAGAGACCGCCAACGCACTTGCCAGCGAGAGTCCCGAAGCGCTGTCCTGTGCTCCGGCAAACACGATACCGACTGCCATGCCTTCAGGCAGGTTGTGGATGGTGACAGCCAGGGCAAGCATCGCCGTGCGCGACAGACGCGAGCGAGGACCTTCGGGCTTATCGTTTCCGATGTGCAGGTGAGGCGTCAGCTCGTCAATCATGAGCAGGAACCCGATGCCCAGCAAGAACCCGATGGATGCAGGGAACATCGACCACGCGCCCTTTGCCTCCTCCATCTCCATGGCAGGAATCAGCAACGACCATACGGAAGCTGCCACCATCACGCCCGAGGCGAAACCGAGCAACGTCTTTTGCACGCGCTCGGGCATCTCGTCCTTCATGAAGAAGACGAACGCCGAACCGAGCATCGTGCCCAGCAGGGGGATGGTTAACCCGATTGCTATTGTTTCCATGAACGCAAAGGTACGAAGATTTTTTCAATCCTCGTACCTTTTCCTAAGAATAATTTACATTGTCGGTTGAAATACTTTCTTCCTCAGTCGCGTTTGCCAATCATAGCGTGAAGAGGGCCTTACATCAGCGCAGGGAGGCTGGCTGTCACTTCCAAATTCTAATATCTAATAAAAACGAAAGAATATCTAACAAAATAGGTTAAAGTTTTTGGAGAAGGGTCATTTTTGTGGCATTTTGTTTGTGTTTATCTAAATGTTTAGATTAACTTTGCAGCAGAAATCTAAAATATTAGATAAAGATGAGAAGGAATAACGAAGAAAGACAATTGACGAGGGCTGAAATGGAAATTATGAATATGCTATGGAGTACCACGTCCCCCGAAGAGGGACTTACCACCCATCAAATCATTGAACAGTACCCTGAGCCAAAACCAGCCTACTCCACCATTGCAACATTTCTGAAGATATTGGTGAACAAAGGATTTGTCGGGTCGAGAAAACAAGAGGGAGGTGGCAAGACACTGGTGTTCTTCCCTTTGTTGACGAGAGAGGAATACACGAATCGCGTAATGAAGGAGGTGAAGAGTACATTCTTCGCAGGGTCGCTGAAGTCTATGCTGTCGTTTTTCGCCCGACAGGAAGAAGTGTCGGAAGAAGACCTGCAAGATATTCTCTCTTTGATTAAAAGTAAATAAGAGATGTGTTTCTTCGTGCGTGCTCGCGCTTAAACATAACTTATAACAAGACTATGCTATACATCCTCAAGTCAGCCATCACATTGGCACTCCTCTACAACTGTTTCTTTTTCTTCCTGAGTAAAGAAACTTTCCATCGGTTCAACCGTTGCATGCTGGTGGGTATCATGCTGACGTCCCTCATTGTGCCGCTGCTTCACTTCACAACAGAGCATCCGACAGTCATCAACGAGGAAGTTTATCTGGTGCAGACCTACATTGAGCATGACAACATACCCATTGTCACCACACCTGCCGCTGTTCATCGTCTCACATGGGTACAAGTTGTTGCAGCCGTGTATCTGACAGGTGTGGCTGCAATGCTGATACTGACCTTCGTACAAGTCTTTTCGCTCGTTCGCATGCTGCATGGTGGGTTGCGGCACACTGATTCCGAAGGTAACACCATCGTGCTGCTCAAAGGCGATGTCACCCCTTTCAGCATCTTCCGCTACATCGTGATGAACGTGCAGGACTATGAGCAACACAGTCTGTATATTCTCACCCATGAGCAGGAACACATCCGCCTAGGGCACACTTACGACCTCCTGCTCTTGGAAGCCATGAAAACCTTCCAATGGTTCAATCCCTTTGTCTGGTTCATTAGCCGCGACCTCAAGGCGGTGCATGAATACGAGGCAGACCAGGCGGTCATCCATCAAGGCATCGATGCAAAATCATATCAACAATTACTCGTGATGAAGGTGGTCGGGAATCGACTGCAGCCTTTCACCAACAACCTCGGTCACGGCTCACTCAAAAAACGTATTATTATGATGTACAAGAAACCCTCCTCCCGATGGCTCACGCTCAAAGCACTCTGCGCCATCCCCGTGGTGGCATTGACCATCAATGCCTTCGCCACACCGACTGAGACCGACCCTGTGGAAGATCTCGTAGCCACTTTGGGAACTAAAGACGTGCCCGTTTTCAACGAACCTAAAACAGGAAACCTCACAACAAAAGCAATCCCATCAGATGCTGCTGAAGTTCATGACAACACTCCCTTCGCCATCCATCCCGTCAGAGATCAGTATGGTAGAATCATCGGCTTTTCACACGAAGGGAAACCTGCTTCTGGTGACTTCGAATGCATTGACGACACTCCCCTCTTTCTGTTGGACGGCAAGGTGGTAGAAATCCCCGCTGACTTCATCAACAAGAGAAAGGAACATTTAGATGAGGATGCACTCGGTCAACTGCTTCACATCAGCAAAGAAGATATCGCATCCGTCACTGTCATCAAAGATGGTCGTGCTACAGTCATCTTCGGCGAAAAAGCCAAGAATGGAGTCATCTCCATCGAAACCAAAGCTTTCCAAGAGCTGCCGAGCGACACTTGTAAGATCGAGATTTAAGTCTTCAAGATAGAGGAAAAGGCTTAATCTCAGATATACTATGAAATTTCGACGCAGGGGGAACATATACATACATTTCTCCCTGCGCTGATGTGAGGCTCACTCCATGCTATGATTGGAAACGACACGTGCCACGTTTGCAAACTTCACGTGTGTAGTCGGGCAACTTCACGTGTGATGTTTTCAAACTTCACGTGGCTACTTTGAAAACGACACAAAAGGAAAGAAGAAAAAAGAAAGGGAGCAAGACAAATTTTGTCTTGAAAGGAAGCACTCAGAATGGTGATATAGCTTTTGCCAAACGAGTTTTGAGTTCATCGAGGAGACCTTTGCGGATGCTGACGCGCATCTGCACGTCCATGTCGTAGGTCTGCGAGAGGACGCGGGCTTCCATGTCACGGACAACTTTCATCACGGCATTCATCAAGGGATACTCGAAGCTGAAGTCATACTCCGCCTCGACTTGTCGCTCCTCGATGGTAGCGTTGGCGATGGCTTCAGCGGCTGCCGTGCGATAGGCAACGATGAGTCCGCTTGTGCCAAGCTTCACGCCGCCAAAGTAACGCACGACAAGGATGATGATGTTGGTCAGTTCGTTGGAGTTGATTTGTCCGAGGATGGGCTTGCCAGCCGTGCCGCTCGGTTCGCCGTTGTCGTTGGAGCGGAACGTCTCTCTGTCTGCCCCAATCATATAGGCCCAGCAGACGTGACGGGCATCGTAGTACTTCTTCTGGTACTGCTCCACGAGCCCCATCGCCTCCTCAACCGTGCTGACAGGATGCGCAAAAGCGAGGAACTTACTCCTGAGTTCAGTGTAAGTGCCCTCGCTTTTGGCTGCTATGGTTTTGTAAAGGTCTGTCATGTTCTAGAGGTTCAAGACGCTCTAGAGATTCTAGAAAATCTAGATGTACTAGATCAATTTATGTATCACCAGCCCTGACCTCAGCTTTGGCTCAAACCATGTTGCCTTGGGCGGCATGATGTTACCGCTGTCGGCGATGTTCATGATTTGCTTCATGCTGACGGGATAGAGGGCCAAGGCCATCTTCATCTCGCCACTATCGACGCGACGCTTCAGTTCGCCCAAGCCACGCAAGCCGCCAACGAAGTCGATGCGCTTGTCACTGCGCAAGTCCTTGATGCCAAGCAGTTCGTCCAAGATGAGGTTGCTGCTGATGCTGACGTCGAGGCTGCCGATGGGGTCGCTCTCGTCGCAAAGGCCGTCCTTGAGCTTGAGGCTGTACCAAACGCCACCCAGATAGAGACTGAACTCATGCAATTGTGCAGGACGATAAGGCTCGGCACCTTTCTTTGTTACGACGAAGTTCTTGCTAAGTGCATCGAGGAACTGCTCGTCGCTCATGCCGTTGAGGTCCTTGACGACGCGGTTGTAGTCGAGAATAGTGAGCTGACTTGCAGGGAAGCAGACAGCCATGAAGTAGTTGTATTCCTCGTTGCCACGATGATTCGGGTTCTGCTTTGCCTTCTCTGCACCCACGAGCGCTGCCGCAGCACTGCGATGGTGTCCGTCTGCTATATATAAATAAGGTATAGCGGCGAAGGCCTCGGTGATGGTGCGGATGTCTTCTGTGTCCTTGACCAGCCAGAGCTGATGGCGGAAGCCGTCGATGGGGGCGATGAAGTCATACTCAGGCTCTGTTGCTGCGATGCGGCTCACGAGTGCATCGAGCACGGCATTGTCGGGATAAGCGAAGAAGACAGGCTCGAGGTTCGCGTTGTTGACGCGGACATGCTTCATGCGGTCCTCTTCCTTGTCGCGACGCGTCAGCTCGTGCTTCTTGATGACGCCGTTCATGTAGTCCTCAACAGCCGCAGCCACAACAAGACCATATTGCGTCTTATTGTTCATCGTCTGCGCATAGATGTAGTACATCTCCTCGCTGTCCTGCTTGAGCCAGCCCTTGTCCTGAAACTTCTGGAAGTTCTCGGCGGCCTTCTCATAGACGCGAGGGTCATACTCGCTGGTGCCGACAGGGAAGTCAATCTCTGGCTTGATGATGTGATAGAGCGACTTCTCGTTGTCGCCAGCCTCAGCACGAGCCTCCTCAGAGTCAAGGACATCATAAGGACGACTCTCTACCTGCTCAACGAAATCCTTCGGTGGACGAATGCCACGAAACGGTTTTACAACAGCCATATTAGTTGACTTTGAATTTAGTTATTCCGTCGCGGAGGAAGCCGACTATCTGGTTGGCGGCAGCGATGCCGGCGTTCACGTTGGCTTCGGCTGTCTGGGCGCCCATCTTCTTCGGCGTAGCGAAGTAACGGCCTTCAAACTTGGCGAACTCTGCATCTGCATCGGGCTTGATGTCCGTCAGGTACTTCAGGTCCTGACGCTCTTCCATGAGCTTGATGAGACCTGCTTCGTCGATGACTTCCTTGCGGGCTGTGTTGACGAGGATGCCGCCCTTCTTCAGCTTGCCTACGAGGTCGTAGTTGATGCTCTGCTTCGTCTCGGGCGTAGCAGGAATGTGGAGCGATACGATGTCGCACGTCTCGAAGAGTTCTTCCTGACTCTTGGCGGCAGTTACACCAGCAGCCTCGATTGCTTCTGCTGGGCAGTAAGCATCATAAGCGGCGATGTCCATGCCGAAGCCTTTGGCGATGCGGGCCACGTTGCGTCCGACGTTGCCGAAGGCGAGGATGCCAAGCTTCTTGCCCTTCAGCTCTGTGCCGCTGGTGCCGTTGAAGAAGTTGCGGACGCCAAAGACAAGCAGACCGAAGACGAGTTCTGCCACGCTGTTAGCGTTCTGGCCTGGTGTGTTCATGGCGACCACGTTGTGCGCCGTAGCTGCTGCGAGGTCGATGTTGTCGTAACCTGCACCGGCACGCACCACAATCTTCAACTGCTTGGCAGCGTCGAGCACCTCGGCATCCACCTTGTCCGAGCGGATAATCATGGCATCGACATCTTTCACTGCATCGAGCAACTGGCTTTTCTCTGTGTATTTCTCGAGTAATACGAGTTCATATCCAGCAGCATCCGTTACTGCCTTAATGCCATCTACAGCAACCTTACTGAATGGCTTCTCTGTTGCTACAAGTACTTTCATAACTATGAACTATGAATTATGAACTATGAACTAATGCTTTGCCTCAAATTCCTTCATGCAAGCCACGAGAGCCTCGCAGCCTTCGATGGTCATGGCGTTGTAGCAGCTTGCGCGGAAGCCGCCGACGTCGCGATGTCCCTTCACGCCGACCATGCCCTTGCTTGTGGCGAAGGCCATGAACTCGTCCTGCAGCTCCTGATACTCGGGCTTCAGCACGAAGGTGATGTTCATGCGTGAACGGCTGTCCTCCTCGGCTGTACCGACGAAGAGCTTGTTGCGGTCAATCTCGCCATAGACGATTTCGGCACGCTGCTTGGCCAGCTTCTCCATAGCCTCGACGCCGCCCTGCTTCTTGATCCACTTCAGGTTCTGCAGAGCGCAGTAGATGGGCACTGTTGGAGGAGTGTTGAACATACTGCCCTTGCTGACGTGCGTGCGATAGTCGAGCATCGTGGGAATAGGACGGCTCACCTTACCCAACAGGTCTTCCTTGATGATACAGAAGGTGACGCCTGCCATAGAGAGGTTCTTCTGAGCACCGCCATATATCATGCCGTACTTGCTAACGTCGATGGGACGGGAGAGGATGTCGGAGCTCATATCGGCAATCATAGGCACTGGGCTGTCGAAGTCCTGGAGAATCTCTGTGCCGTAAATAGTGTTGTTCGTAGTGATGTGGAAGTAGTCAGCATCTGTCGGGATAGTGAAGCCTTTGGGGATGTAGGTGAAGTTCTTGTCCTTGCTGGAAGCCACCTCGACCACCTCGCCGAACAGCTTTGCCTCCTTCTCGGCCTTGGTTGCCCAAACACCTGTGTTGAGGTAGGCTGCTTTCTTCTCGAGGAAGTTGTAGGGCACCATGCAGAACTCGAGGCTTGCACCGCCACCGAGGAAGATGACTGCATAGCCTTCGGGAATGCTGAGCAGTTCCTTGAACAGAGCTACTGCCTCGTCAACGACGGGCTGGAAGTTCTTGGCACGATGACTTGTCTCCATCAGAGAGAGGCCGCTACCCTCGAACTCGAGGCACGCAGCAGCAGTTGCCTCCATCACTTCCTTTGGGAGGATGGAAGGACCGGCATTGAAATTGTACTTCTTCATTGTTTTATGTTGATTATGGTTTATTGGTTATTGTTACTGAGGCTTTAATTTCGCGTACAAAGATACAAATAAATAAGGAATTATGAGTAAAGAATGAAGAATTAATCAAAAATCGAAGGAAAAACGAATAATTTTAATCCTTAAACTTTAATCTTTAATCTTTTTTTCGTACCTTTGCACCGCTTTTCGCGATAAAGTGATAAAGCATCGGGGTGTAGCGCAGTTGGTAGCGCACCTGGTTTGGGACCAGGTGGTCGCCCGTTCGAGTCGGGTCACCCCGACTTTTTTATTTGTAATTGTTCCTGACGATGCAGCGACCGGCCCGAATGACCGAAATGCAATCAGCCCAAACCTAATTGGAAAAACGATACGTGACGAACCTTTCGCGACGATACCCCGTTAAGGGGGTCAAAAAACGCCGCGTGCGGCGATGGGCATCGCCGCACGCGGGAATTGCCATCGCCGCACGCGGCGTTTGAATTCCCGCCTGCGGCGTTTTTTTTGCCCCAATGCATTTCATGCATCAAAGCAGCCATGACAACTTACTGAGAAGTCACGAACTTTTTGCCGCCACGAATGTAGATACCTCTCGGCAAATTACGATTCTGGATTCGCTGCCCTGCAAGATTATAGGCATAGCCCATCTTCCATTTCCCTTCTCCGGTCTCCCTTCTTACTCCTACCATCTCAACGATGCCATTGGGGTCGTCTTCATTATAATACGTCCCGTCGTCAGCAAGCAAGACTATAGCGTGCATGGCGTCGAGCACGGGATGGTCGTCCACGCCCAAGGTCTGATACCAGACAGGAGCATACGGGTCGCCATACTGATTGAGGAGGTAGCAGAGCTCGCCGTTCTGCACCTGCTCCTGCGTCACGGTGATGGCACGTGCATCGGGCGTGGTGGAGTAGCAGTTGGTGGCCTGCGGATTACCTCTCAGCATGGCATCGCTCATGTCCGGCCGGTAATAGCCTTCGATGGTGCCGCTGCCGTAGCAGTTGTATGCCTCTCCTCTGCCTGCATAACCTGTTATCTGTCCGCTCTCTAAGTCACCCTTGACGGGTCCCGTCGCATAGCAGTTGATGAATATTGGCGTAGCGGCTCCGCTCATGTTACAACCAAAGATAGCACCGGCATTCCGTACCGTGGCCGTCACAGAGCCTTCATTGCCGAGGCATTCCATCGTGACTGTACCTACTCCATTCGAACCGCCGATAATGCCAACATACGAACCTCCAAAGATGGAACAAGTCTCGTCGAGCACGAAGTTCTTGATGGTAGCACCGCCGCTGACGATGCCGAAGAGGCCAATGTAGTTGCCGACTGACCTTATCGTCAGGTTGCTGAACGTGTGCCCTCCGCCATCAAAGCAACCTATATATGGGTGGTCCGCAGTACCAATGGGTTTGATGGTCTGTCCATCAAAGTCAAGGTTGTCTGTTACGATACCGTTGATGTAGTTCAGGCCTCCGTTTACGAGCTCAGCAAAGTCGATGAGTTCCTGCGGAGTCGTGATGGCGAAGTCCAGGTTGTTGACGTACGAGCTTCCCTCGCGAACCACTTCCAAGTGATGCTGCAGCACGGGATGCTCATCCTCACCAAGTGTCTGATAGAAGAACATCTCGTCGCCATCGTTGAGTCGATAGCAGAGGTAGCCACCAGAGACGTCTGCCTCACTGACCCTTGTGACGCTATTCTGAGCGGTTGTACTATTGCTGAAGCAGCGACTAATCAGTCCGCGGTTGTATCGGGCGAAGTTCTTGCCGTCTGTCACTCCACTGACAGAAGCTAAACTGAAGCATCTTGTTATCTTGGCACTCCTCTTCACCCAGCCACAGATGGCAGCACTCTCATCCTGTCCGCTGACAGAGCCAGAGACGTAGCTGTGGCTGATGTTGACCGTTGTGCCCGCATCGGTACTTGCACCAAAGATGCCTCCTGCCCACTTGCCGGAAGCAATGACCGTGCCCTCGTTGCTCAAAGCATCAAGCGTAACGGTTCCATCTCCCTGCGCAGAGCCGATAAGGCCTACGCTGTTGGCACCGCTTATCAAGCATGAGCTGTCGAGTGTGATGCCACGGACGAGCGCTCCTGCTGCCAGCGTGCCGAAGAGCCCGACATTGTTCTCTTCACGCTCCATGTTGAGTCCGGACAGAACATGGTTCTCTCCCTCGAAGATGCCAGCATAGGGGTGCTCCTGCGTGCCTATGGGCCTCAACTTTGAACTGATTCCTGACAAGTCGAGGTCGTTAGCCAAGCGCCCATTCAGGCTGGTGAGTCCCTGGTCGTTAACGGCATGCTGGAACCTTATAAAGTCGGCAGGCGTATTGATGACAAAGAGCGTGACGGAAGGATCTATGTCCTCCACCTCCACGTAGCCCAACATGTTGTCTATCCAGTCGATGCGTTCTCTCAGGTAGTTCTTGACGATATCAAGCTCTCCCTGATAGGTGCCGGGAGCGAACTGCTGCAAGGTGAGAAGCTGGCCCAGGTTGTCCCAGCGAGTGAAGTTCAACTTTTGTGACTCATCCAGCACAACGCCCAGACTATCGACGAACGCCCAAAGGCTGTCGACGGAGAACGCCTTGCTCCTCCGCGTCTCAGCCCAAATGGAACTTAACCTCTCGTTAGCATAAGGGTCGGACAGGATGCGGCGCACGAAGTCGCGTATGCCCGTGACGGCAGAACCATAATTGAAAAGCCAATCGGGCTTCCCATTAGCAGGATAGGAACGTTGGTCATTGTCCATCGAAAGGTCGAAATCCCACACTGGACCGAAATGGAATAGGTCATCCTCGCGCTCCTTATAAAGGTATAGGCTCCACATGGCATCATTGTTGCCTGCGAACTCGCCAACAAGGAAATAACGCAAGAAACTTTCCAAATCAAGTCTACTGCGATATCCTTCGTCTGGATTCATGTAGTCGGAACTCCACAATCTGGATTCCATTTCGTTAAATGCATCACGGATGTAGGAGAATTGTTGAGATGTGATGTCGTTCTCATCAGGGGACTTAACATCAACGGGAATGCCACCACGATTGCTGCTGAAGTGATACTGCTCTCCCGGGCTGGTTATCTCCAACAGATATCCGCCGCTGATGAAGGGCTCTTCATTATCGTCAGGGAATAGTTCGGTGATGTCCACACGATTGGGATCAACTGTAACCTGGTCGCAAAGCTGATAGTTTCCTTTGTATTCTCCATTCACAATAACATCGACGTTCTGTATCCATGGTGTATAGCTCAACCCCAAACGTCGGCTCATCTCGAAGGCAATGTTGTTACGCATCAAAGTCTTCTCACGCCAATTGGGAAGAAGCGTCCATTTCTTTGCTTTTGAAGGACTCTGAAGCGGGGAACCTTTGAGCATGTGATGACTCTTCCCATCGTTGAACTTAATGCGATAAGGTCGCTTCAGGAATGCTTCGTAACGAGAGCCATTACCTCGTTCGCGAGCCAGAACCGGATACTCTTGAATGCGAGTTCCCTCGTCATAAATCAGACACATCTCAGACTCCAGTTCATGAACCTTATCGTAAGGTTCTATTCCGGAATAGGTGTGATAGGAAAGCGTCGGAAGATTGGTCAGTTGATAGAAGCGAGAATCGTCACCTTCGCCTACATGGCCATAGAATTCCAACTCGCAGACATCGCTCTGGCTGCCAGAAGGTGCACACCATCGGACATATCGAAAGCCACGCGACACGAGTACATTTGCATATGACATGGCTCCCACCGTCCCTTCCTCCGTAATCATATACAAAGGAATGGCATCAACGAAGTCCTCACGATTAGAACCTTCAAACAGTCCCAAAACAACGCTTTCTGGATCTGCGTCGTCATTCAGCAACTTCCATCCCACGCGCTTGATGACGTGAGGTGTGCCCAAATCCAAGCCTACCCACTTCTCTGTCCCAATCTGTGTGCCTGTCAACTTATGGTCAGGATCCGGCTGCTTCTCCGCATGTAAGCACAGTACGGGATACACGAGGCAGAGGAAGGTGGTCAATAATAGTTTGTTCAGATGTTTTTCAGATGGCATATTCTATTGATTTCTATTTGGCTCTTATAGCATTAATCATTCTATCTAAAGCTTCGTTAACTACAGAGCGAGGGCTACCGACGTTCAGACGCATGAAACCGACGCCGCCCTTGCCGAACATCGCGCCGGAGTTCATGCCGACTTTGGCGTCGAAGGCAAAGAAGTGCTCCAACTCGCCTTGTGTCTTGAAGCCCAGAGCCGTGCAATCCAGAAAGACGAGGAAGCTGGCTTCGGGTATGATGGGACGAATCTTGGGACATTCCTTAGCAAATCGTTCGACAACGAGGTCAATGTTGCCTTGCACATAGTCGAGCATCTGCTGCTTCCACTCCCTGCCCTCGTCACTGTAACAGGCCATCACGCAGTCGCATGCAAAGACATTGCCGAGGTCCTGGTCCGTGCCCCAGATGTAGTTGAAGTACTGCTGGCGAAGCTTCTCGTCATAGACAATTGCCTGACTCGCCACGATGCCCGGCATGTTGAAGGTCTTTGTGGGCGCTTGAAGGGTAACGCTGATGCGGCGGGCGTCCTCGCTTACGCTGGCAAAGGGAATGTGCTTGTGTCCACGGAAGACCATATCGCAATGTATCTCGTCGCTGATTACCACAACACCTTCCTCCGCACAGATGCGAGCAACTTGCTGCAAGTCTTCCTTCTTCCAGCAGATTCCGGCAGGGTTGTGAGGGTTGCAGAGAATCATCATCTTGCAGCCCTTGATGTCGCGACGAAGCGCCTCGAAGTCCATCGCAAAAGAGGTTTCCGTGCGACGAAGCGAGCTTTGCACGACCACGCGCTGACATGCTTCAGGCACAAAGCAGAAAGGATGATAGACGGGTTCCTGTATGAGGATGCGGTCGCCCTTCTCCGTGAAGGCCTGCACAGCAAGGAAGATGCCCGACACGACGCCAGGGATGTAGCAAATCATCTCACGCGTAACGTCCATACCGTGCTGCTCCTTGTTCCATCGGATGATGCTTTCGTAGTAAGGCGGGTTCTGACAAGTGTAGCCAAGGATGCCTTGCTCGAGGCGCTTCCTTATTGCGTCAAAGATGAAAGGCGGCGTTCGGAAGTCCATATCGGCCACCCACATCGGGATGAGGTCATCGGTTCCACACTCAGCTTTCACGCGGTCAATCTTAATCGCGTCTGTCCCTTTGCGAGGGATTATCTCGTCGAAGTTGTATTTCATAATAGTCTTATTTCTCCTTGTAAATGCTTATCTCGCCGCTGCCATAACAAACTGTGGCCTCGGCATCATAGATACAGCCGAACTGACCGGGTGCGATGCCTTGAATGGGAACATCGGAATGGATGTGATAGCCTTCGTCATCGTGGGTGATGAAGCCTGGCATGAAGTGGTCCACATGCCGCACCTTGAACTGAATGGGCATGGGGTCTTCGCCCTTTTGAACAGGCAGAGGCTCCGTGATGAAGTGGAAGTCGGCGAGACGGAAGTCGTGTCCGTACTGCAATTGCGTGTCCCAGCCGTGCGCCACGAAGATGATGTTCTTCTTGACATTCTTCTTCACGACGAACCACGGCCCGCCACTCATGCCCAATCCTTTCCTCTGACCGATGGTGTGGAACCAGAAACCTTTGTGCTTGCCGACAACCTTGCCCGTCTCGATATCGATGACTTTGCCTTCCTGCTCACCCATGAAACGGCGGATAAAATCGTTGTAGTTAATCTTGCCAAGGAAGCAGATGCCCTGACTGTCCTTGCGTCTGGCACTCGGAAGTTTTGCGTCGAGAGCGATCTGCCGCACTTCTTCTTTCATGAGATGTCCTATCGGGAAGAGCGTGTGGCTGAGTTGTTCGTAGCTGAGTTGCGCGAGGAAGTCCGTCTGGTCTTTCACTGGGTCTTTAGCTGTTCCGAGCCACATCTTGCCGTCGCGCTCAACGTTCGTGGCATAATGTCCCGTCGCGATGTAATCGTAATGACAGCCAACCTGCTGCTCGAACGCGCCGAACTTGATGAGTCGGTTGCACATCACATCCGGATTGGGCGTGAGTCCCATCTTTATTCGCTCGACAGTATAGCCCACCACCTGTTCCCAGTACTCTTTTTGGAGGTCAGTCACTTCGAGTTTCAACCCATACTTGTGCGCCGTTGCCTGCGACAGCTCGATGTCCTCCTCTGCCGTACACGACGAGTCCTCCCCGTCCATACCTATCTTTATATAATGTAGGTCGGGCTTCAACCCAGCCTCGCACAACTGGTGCACAACTACGGCGCTATCCACACCGCCCGATATGAGTACGGCAACAGAGCCTTTTATCTTGTCATAATCCATATTCAAAAGTTCATGGTTGGCCGTTGATTCTGCTTGGTGAGCTGTTTCTTAATGTCCTCAAGCTCTTCTGATGTGATGATGTTTTGCTTCTGCAGCTTCTCGAGCTTCTGTATTTCTTTGTCAGCGTTATGGCTTAACTCGTTGTACCTCAAGAGCAACTCTTCCTTCATCTCCTCGTACTTCGCAGCATCTATGAGGCCTTGGTCACGAAGTTTGGCAAGGTTCTTTATCT
>Ga0256407_10002695_pt1 | contig 33277 bp, 29 predicted proteins | sample RumenRJG_04DNA_FD_193489 | JGI IMG/M metagenome (GOLD analysis project Ga0256407, IMG submission 193489) | Bovine rumen microbial communities from Lethbridge, Alberta, Canada - RJG_04 | ecosystem: Host-associated > Mammals > Digestive system > Stomach > Rumen | place: Canada: Alberta...
GGCTGCGGCAAGTCAACGACCCTGAATCTGATATCCGGTCTCGAGACTCCGACGGAAGGAAGAGTATATTTTGGAGACGAGGACGTTACGGATCTTCCCGCAAGGGATCGGGGAGTAGGACTTGTATTCCAAAGCTATGCCCTATACCCGCACCTTACTGTTCGCGAGAATATCAGATTCCCTCTTGAGAATCTTAAGGGCGATCAGAAGCTTACAAAAGACGAGATGGAAGAGCTGGTTATGAAATCGGCAGCACTTGTCCAGATTGACGAGCTGATGGACAGAAAGCCCAGGGAGCTTTCAGGTGGTCAGCAGCAACGGGTGGCCATCGCCAGAGCTCTGGTCAAGACTCCGAGAGTGCTGCTTCTTGATGAGCCTCTTTCAAATCTTGATGCCAGACTCAGACTTCAGACAAGGGAAGAGATACGAAGGATCCAGAGAGAGACAAGCATTACAACGGTATTTGTCACTCACGATCAGGAAGAAGCGATGAGCATATGCGACCTCATCGTTGTCATGAAAGACGGCATGACTATCCAGATGGGCAAGCCGCAGGATGTATATGACGATCCGAAGAATCTGTTTGTAGCGAAGTTCCTCGGCACTCCTCCGATAAATGTATTTAACGGAAAGATCACTGATCATAAACTATACATCGGCGAAGACGAAGTATTGTCTTCGCGTGGTCTTACCGGTGACAGGGAAGTGTATGTTGCGGTACGTCCCGAGGGATTTGCCGTATCGGATGAGGGACATCTTTGCTGCGACATTGACAGGATCGAGGTCATGGGCAGAGATATCAGCATCGTATCAGTGAATGCATCATCGATAAACGAATCGGGCGTGATACGTTCGATAATCGGATCGGATACTGCCGATAATATTCACGGCGGAGTGGTCCGGTTCGACCTAAAGCCCGGCAAGGTATTCGTATTTGATAAGACAACGCAGGAGAGGATAAGGTTTACGGCGGACAATGCGTAAGACAGATCATATAAAAGGCTGGTTATACCTTCTGCCTGCCATACTGTTTCTCGGTGTGTTCATGGTGTATCCGCTCATTGACGTGTTCGTGTACTCGTTTGAGGAAGGATATAATTTTGCGTCGCAGACGTTTTTCGGAACGGGCCTTTACAACTATTCGTATGTACTGCGCGATCCGTATTTTCTTGCGGCGCTTAAAAATACATTCATCATAGTCATAATAACTGTGCCCGTATCAACAATTCTGGCACTTCTCATATCGCTTGCATTAAGCTCGATAAAGCCTCTTCGCGAGCTGTTTCAGACCGTTTATTTCCTGCCGTATGTTACGAACACTCTTGCAGTCGGACTCGTATTCATGATTTTGTTTAAGAAGACGCCGTATTCCGACGGCCTTGTCAACATGCTCATATCGATATTCGGAGGGCAGAGTGTTGATTTTATTACCGGACCGTATCCTGCCAAGATGTTTGTTATGTGCTTTTACACCATATGGACGGTGCTGCCGTTTAAGATACTTATTCTTACGTCGGCGCTCGCGTCCGTGCCGAAAGTATATTACAGTGCTGCAGAGGTTGATGGCACGCGCCCGTGGAGAATTTTTTATAAGATCACTCTTCCGACCATATCTCCTATGATTTTTTATCTTGTGATAACGGGATTTATAGGTGCGTTCAAGGCATACTCGGATGAGGTGGCGCTTTTCGGTACTGACCTTAATTCGGCAGGTATGAATACGATAGTCGGTTATGTTTACGATATGCTCTACGGCAATTCGGGAGGGTATCCTTCTTATGCTTCGGCGGCGGCGATAATTCTGTTTGCGATAGTGCTGACAATCACCGTGATCAATCTTCTTGCCGGAAGCAAAACCGTATCGAGGTAGAATGAGATGACATCCGGTAACAACAAAACCGCATCAAAAATAAAGAGTGCACTGATCTACACGTTTCTTGGCGTGTGGGCTCTTATTGTGCTGTTTCCTTTTTACTGGATGGTGCTTTCATCCGTTAAAAGCTACAGCTCATATAATTCCGAATTCACACCGCGATTTATCGCTACATCACCGACATTTGACAATTACATCGAAGCGTTTTCGGCCGTGCCGCTTGCAAGGTATCTTCTTAACACGTTCATATTCACGGTAGTTACAACCGGAATAATGATAGTCGTTATAACGCTTGCCGCATTTGCATTCGCAAGGCTTGAGTTTGCCGGCAAAAACACTGTGTTTACCGCGTTTCTCGCACTTATGATGATACCGACAGAGCTTGTTGTTATAACCAATTTCGTCACGATAACGGATCTCGGCCTTCGAAACAGCTTCACGGGTCTTGTACTGCCGTCGGTAACATCGGTATTCTACATATATCTTCTTAAAGAGAACTTTGCTCAGGTAGGAGATGATCTGTATCGTGCGTCGAAGGTAGACGGAACATCGGATCTTCGCTATCTCATAAAAGTGCTTATTCCGATCTGCCGTCCGACGATGGTGACGATCGTGATACTAAAGGTCATAGAGTGCTGGAATTCATTCGTGTGGCCGAGACTTATTACAGACAAACAGGAATATTTTCTCGTATCAAACGGCATACAGCAAATACGCGAGAACGGATTCGGAAGGGAGAACGTTCCTGCGATGATGGCAGCGGTCATGATAATATCACTGCCGCTTATCGTGCTGTTCCTCGTGTTCAGGAGGCAGATAATGGAAGGCGTCGCGACCGGAGGTACAAAGGGATGAGAATGAGGGCTAAAATCATCCGCATACTTTCTGTGTCGGCGGCCGCACTTGTTCTTACGGGCTGTCACGGATCAAAAGGGCTTTCGGAATTTCACGTTCCGGAGGAGTTTGATACGGCAGGTAAATACGAGATAACATTCTGGGCCAAGAACGATACGAACAAAGCGCAGGCGGACATATACAAAAAAGCGATATCCGATTTTGAGAAGCTGTATCCGAACATAAATGTAAACATGCGCCTGTACACCGATTACGGACGCATATACAACGATGTCATAACAAATATATCCACGAATACGACGCCGAATGTCTGCATATCTTATCCGGATCATATTGCGACATACATGAGCGGTATTAATGTTGTTGCGCCTCTTGATGAACTGTCGGAAAACAGTGACTACGGCTTCGGAGGATCAAAGCTTAAATATGATTCTCCGCAACAAGATCAGATCGTTGGCGAGTATCTTAACGAGTGCAGGCTGTCCGGCGGACTGTATGCGCTGCCGTTCATGCGATCAACAGAGGCTCTTTATATCAACGAAGAAATGGTAAGATCACTCGGATACGAGGTGCCGGATACGGTCACGTGGGATTTCGTGTGGGAAGTGTCCGAGAAGGCAATGGAAAAGGACTCCGACGGAACGTATAAGATTAACGGGCAGAAGGTGCTTATTCCGCTCATATACAAGTCGACCGATAATATGATGATCACGATGCTCAAGCAGAAAAAGGCAGCGTATTCGACTGATGAAGGTGATATTGAGCTGTTTAACGATACGACCAAAGAGCTTCTTCTTACGATTGCATCGCACGTTGATACCGGAGCTTTCTCAACGTTCAAGATCTCGGGTTATCCCGGCAATTTCCTTAACGCGGGTCAGTGTATATTCGCGGTCGATTCAACGGCCGGAGCTACATGGATGGGATCCGACGCACCGCTTTCGGACATAGCGGAAGAGAATAAGCGTGATTTTACGACCGTTGTAAGAGCAGTTCCGCAGTTTGACGAGAGCGATCCGAAGATGATGTCGCAGGGGCCTTCGGTATGTGTGTTCAATAAAAACGATCCGCAGGAGGTGCTCGCATCGTGGCTGTTCGCACAGTTCCTGTTAACGGACGGTGTTCAGATCGCATATTCTGAAACGGAAGGTTACATTCCGGTAACGCTTAAGGCTCACAATACGGATGAGTATCGCGACTATATTTCCAAGAGGGGTACGGATGCGGCGCACTACGCAGTCAAGATTGATGCCGCAAGGCTGCTTCTTGATAACACTTCAAATACGTTTGTAACTCCGGTGTTTAACGGCTCGGCATCGCTTCGTGATGCAGCGGGCGCGCTAATCGAGAATGTCTGCAAAGCAAAGAGGCGGGGGACAACTGTCGACGGCGCATTCATTGATAAAACATATGAAGATGTAAGAGGTCTGTATAAGCTTGACAGCACGAGGACCGGCGCGCAGAAGAAGGAGGAGACGGGACCGCTTCCGATCGCCTCAAAGATTCTGCTTACATCGCTTGTATTGTGCTGGTGTTCCATAACAGTCGTCTATGTACGCAGATACTTAAAGTCACGTGATAGGGAATAAACAAGCTTGATTATCCTGATTTTTCGTATATAATGTATGAGAATTAATTGTGTTTGTCATTTACGAGGAGATGTATTATGAGAAAGCTGATTACGGCAATATTGACACTTTCACTTGCGGCTGTACTTACGGCATGCGGCGCGGGAAGCGACAAGAAGTCCGAGGGCGTTATGACATATGATGAATATGTTGCTGCGGCGCTTGATTCGGAGGTTACGATCGAGGCATATGTTCAGGCTCATCAGGCATGGTGGGACAACAAGATAACCGTTTATGCCGCAGATCAGGACGGTGCATACTTCCTGTATGAGATGGCATGTTCCGAAGAAGATGCAGCCAAGCTTACACCCGGAACGAAGATCAAAGCAAAGGGATTCAAGTCCGAATGGTCGGGCGAGGTGGAGATCACCGATGCGACATTTGAGATAGAGGACGGGCAGTACATCGCTCCCGCAAAGGATGTAACGGATCTTCTCGGCAAGGATGAGCTTGAGACATATATGAACCGTCTCGTTTCATTCAAGGATCTTACGATCGTTGCGTCAACGGACGGAAACGGCGATGAGGCTCCTTTCCTTTACAACTGGGACGGATCCGGTGAGGTCGGAAACGATGTTTACTTTAACGTTGAAAAAGACGGTAAGACATTTACGTTCCTTGTAAGAGCATATCTTACTGGAGAGGAGACGGAGGTCTATCAGAAGGCACAGACTCTCAAGATCGGAGATAAGATCGACTGTGACGGATACCTATACTGGTATGAGGGACCGAATCCCCATATCACGGAGATAACGATCAAATAATGTGATTTTCCCTATTGCATTATATGTCGTGTAGTGGTACTATAATCGATAGTTTAAGGTTTTAAGTATGAAGTGAGCTGTCCGCAGCTCACTTCATTTAGTGTAAGAGGTTTTGCGATGTCAAAAAGAGAAGATATCGAGGCGCGTACCGAAGAGGCGCTTATGCCGATCCTTGAAGCACACTCGTTTGATCTGTGGGACGTATCCTACGTCAAAGAGGGAAGTGAGATGTACTTAAGAGTGTATATCGACAAGGAAGGCGGGATCACGATCGATGACTGCGTTGATGTGTCAAGGAAGCTTTCGGACATACTTGATGCCAAGGACATGATCGAGGACGCGTATACGCTTGAGGTTAGTTCGCCGGGGCTTGGAAGAAAGCTCGTAAAGGACAGGGAATTCACACGAAGCATCGGCCGCGATGTTGATATCAGATTCTACAAGCCGCATGACGGCGTTAAGGAAACATCGGGAAAGCTTGTGTCGTTTACCAAAGATACGGTTACTGTCGAGACGGAAAGAAGCGGTGCTCCTCCGGGGCAGGTTACTTTCGATCGAAGGGATATTGCGACAGTCAGACTGTCGGTTGATTTTTAACAAAGGAGAACAAAAATGGCAAAGAAAGAAGTACAGAAGGAAGACAGCGGAAAAGAGCTTTTAATGGCTCTTGATATATTGGAGAAGGAGAAAGACATCAGCAAGGAAACGATGTTCGAGGCTATCGAGACATCACTCCTTACAGCGTGCAAGCAGCATTACGGCAAGTCCGACAACATGCGTGTTGAGATAGACAGAGAGACGGGCAAGTTCAGGGTGTTTGCACAAAAGAAGGTAGTTATGAAGCCCGAAGACGATGTTCTTGAGATCGCCAAGGATGAGGCCAAGAAGATCGTAAGCGGAGTTAAGGTTGGTGATATCGTCGATGTCGAGATTGAAAGCAAGGATTTCGGACGTATCGCAACAACGAACGCAAAGAACGTTATTCTTCAGAAGATTCGTGAAGAGGAACGTTCCGTTGTAGTCAAGACGTTTAAGGATAAAGAGCGCGGAGTTGTTACCGGTGTGGTTCAGAGATATGTCGGCAAGAATGTCTGCATCGATCTCGGAAAAGCTGATGCTTTTCTTCCCGAGTCGGAGCAGATTCCCAGAGAGAATCTTCGTATCAATGACCGCGTGAAGGTATACGTGGTAGAGGTTAAGGACAACAACCGCGGACCTCGTATTTCCGTATCACGTACACATCCGTTCCTTGTAAAGTGCCTGTTTGAGGCAGAAGTATCGGAGATACGCGACGGCAGCGTTGAGATCAAGTCGATCGCACGTGAGGCAGGAAGCCGTACGAAGATGGCCGTATGGTCAAACAATCCGGATGTTGATCCCGTAGGTGCATGCGTAGGTATGAACGGTACGCGTGTAAATGCGGTAGTTGATGAACTTCGCGGAGAGAAGATAGATATCATATGCTGGGATGACAACCCCGGTATTCTTATAGAGAATGCACTGTCACCCGCGAAGGTTGTATTCGTCATCGCCGACAGCGATGAAAAATCAGCCAAGGTCGTTGTTCCCGACGATCAGCTTTCACTTGCCATAGGTAAGGAAGGACAGAATGCAAGACTTGCAGCCAAGCTTACAGGCTTCAAGATCGATATCAAGTCAGAGACACAGGCCAAGGATACTCCGGGATTCCGTCTTGAGGATTATTATGACGAGGATGAAGAGTATGAAGAGGGCGAATATGAAGAAGGCGAGTACGTAGAGGGCGAATTCGCCGAAGAAGGCGAGTACTCCGAAGAGGAGGCTGCAAATGAAGCTGAAGCGGCAGCCGAAGAAACAGACGGGGAAGAGGAATAGACCATATGAGACCCGATCCGGTATTGCAGCTTCTGGGACTGGCTCAGAAAGCAGGAAGTGTTAAGAGCGGAGAGTTTATGACGGAGAGCACCATCAAAGAGCACAAAGCATATTTGTGTATCGTGGCTTCCGATGCTTCCGACAATACCAGAAAGTCATTTAAAGATATGTGTTCGCATTACAAAGTTCCATATATGGAATATTCCGACATGGAGAGCCTGGGACATGCGATAGGAAAGGAGTTCCGCGCATCGCTTTGTGTCACGGACGAGGGCCTTGCCCGGCAGATTCAGAAGAAGACGGAGGTAGTTTAGATGGCAAAGATCAAAGTACATGAGATCGCAAAAGAATTCGATATAAAAAGCAGCGAAGTTATCGACATACTCGCTCAGATGGGAATAGAAGGAAAGGCACCGGCATCGGGACTTGAAGACGATCAGGCTGAAGCGTTAAGGAAGAAGCTTTCGCAAAAGAGCGCACCCAAAGCCGTGGAGAAGGCGGCAGAAAAGCCCGAACAGAAGTCCGCAGCCAAACCGGCGGAAAAGAGTGTGGCCAAACCTTCGGCACCTGTGGCAAAGCCCGCGGGTGGAGCACCCGTTAAGAAAAAGAAACCTATCATTGTTGTATCGTCGGCAAGAAACGGTCAGCAAGGCGGACGTGGAGGAGCGCAGCAGGGAACGCGCAGCGGAGCCGGAGTAAGACCGGGACAGCGTCAGGGCGGAATCATACGTCCGACGGTACCTACAACAGCGGAGCGTGCGGCAAGACTTGCCGAGACGAGTCAGGGAGGCGATAGAGATCGGATACGTAAGACAGGCATTGCGCCTAAAAAAGAAAGTAATGAGAATGATAAAGCTGCTATCAGTGCTGCTGGGAATGTTAGCAGTAGCAATGGCAGTCCTGCTGGAGATACTGGATCAGCGGCAAAACCTCAAAGTCAGCAGCAAGCCCCGGCAACTTCCGGAACAGGAACAAGAAAGCCCGCAGGAGGAGACCGTCCTGTAAGAGGCGACAATCGTCCCAGAGGCGGTATCGTTATCAATCAGGGCAGAGGCTTCAATGCATCAAGCGAACCTCCAAAGGATAACAATAACCGCAGAGGCGGAAGCGACAGAAAAGGAAATACATCCAAGGATAAGAACAAAAAGGATCGTATTTTTGAGAATGAGGACGGATTCAAGGGCGGCAAGCAGGTAAAAGGCAAAGGAACCAAGATGCCCGTACGTCCGGCACAGAAGGTCGAGGAGCCCGAGGAGGAGAAGATCAAGGTTATTACTCTTCCGGAGGTTATTACGATCAAAGAGCTTGCGGACAAGATGAAGATACAGTCTTCGCAGATCATCAAGAAGCTGTTCCTTCAGGGCAAGGTCGTAACCGTTAATGAAGAGATTTCATACGAAGAAGCCGAGGAGATTGCAGTTGAATACGATATCCTCTGCGAGAAGGAAGTAGTTGTCGACGTTATCGAAGAACTTCTTAAGGAAGAAGAGGATGATCCCGCAACAATGACGAGCCGTCCGCCCGTAATATGTGTTATGGGTCATGTCGATCACGGTAAGACATCGCTTCTTGACGCTATACGTAATACCAAGGTCATTGAAGGCGAAGCAGGCGGTATTACGCAGGCAATCGGTGCGTATGTTGTAAACGTCAACGGACGTAAGATCACATTTCTTGATACGCCCGGTCATGAAGCGTTCACCGCAATGCGTATGAGAGGTGCCAACGCCACGGATATCGCGATCCTCGTTGTCGCAGCCGATGACGGTGTTATGCCTCAGACGGTTGAAGCAATCAATCACGCGAAGGCAGCAGGCATTGAGATCATCGTTGCCGTTAACAAGATCGATAAGCCTTCGGCAAACATAGACAGAGTAAAACAGGAGCTGTCAGAATACGAGCTTGTATCGGAAGACTGGGGCGGAAGCACAGTGTTTGCACCCGTATCGGCCAAGACGGGCGAGGGTATCAAAGAGCTTCTTGAGATGATACTTCTTACGAGCGATATATTGGAGCTTAAAGCAAACGCCAACAGAAGAGCAAGAGGTATGGTCATCGAGGCACAGCTTGATAAGGGACGCGGTCCGGTTGCTACCGTACTCGTTCAGAAGGGTACGCTCAAAGTGGGTGATTTTATCGCCGCAGGCCCTTCACACGGTAAAGTAAGAGCAATGATAGATGACAGCGGACGCCGTGTTAAAGAGGCTGGTCCTTCGACACCTGTTGAGATACTCGGTCTTAATGATGTTCCCGGAGCAGGTGAGGTATTCGTATCGCTTGATTCCGATAAGGAAGCCAAGAACTTTGCAGAGACGTTCATCGCGCAGAACAAAGTCAAGCTGCTTGACGATACAAAGGCGAAGACAAAGATGTCGCTTGAAGGACTGTTCTCCAAGATTCAGGAGGGTAACCTTAAGGAACTCAACCTTATCATCAAAGCCGATGTACAAGGCTCGGTTGAGGCTGTCAAGGAATCAATCCTCAAGCTTTCCAACGAAGAAGTCATCGTCAAGGTCATCCACAGCGGCGTAGGTGCGATCAACGAATCGGATGTAATACTTGCAAGCGCAAGTTCGGCAATCATAATCGGATTCAACGTTCGTCCCGATGCTACGGCCAAAGCTACAGCTGAAACTGAAGGCGTTGATATCAGACTCTACGATGTCATCTATAAGGCTATCGAAGATGTTGAAGATGCAATGAAGGGAATGCTCGATCCCGTATTCGAGGAGAAAGTGCTCGGACATGCGGAGATCCGTCAGATATTCAAGGCGAGCGGCATAGGAAACATTGCCGGTGCATACATGCTCGACGGCGTTATGCAGCGCGGATGCCTTGTCAGGATCACGAGAGAAGGCGAGCAGATCTACGAAGGCAAGCTTGCTTCACTTAAGAGATTCAAGGATGATGTCAAGGAAGTCAAAGCCGGATTCGAGTGCGGTCTCGTATTTGAAGACTTCGGTGATTTTGCGGAGCTTGATGTCGTTGAAGGATACATCATGGTCGAGGTACCGAGAAAATGAGAAAGAACAGCATTAAAAACACCCGGATAAACGCCGAGGTTCAGAAGACCCTCGCAAACCTTATCCGGGGCGAGATCAAGGATCCGAGAATCGCGCCAATGACATGCGTTACGGATGTCGAGGTTGCCCCGGACCTTAAGACGTGTAAAGTATATATAAGCGTTCTTGGCGACGAGTTCACAAGAGCCGAGACAATGGAAGGATTAAGGAATGCGGAAGGCTTCATGAGACGCCAGCTCGCATCAACGCTTAACCTTCGCAACACTCCGACGCTTGCGTTTATCTCCGATACATCTACGGAGTACGGCATGGCTATGTCTCAAAAGATAGACGAGGTCATGGCTCCGATACATGAAAGGGATGACGCGCCGGATCAAGAGGATAACGAATGAAACTGCTTGAAGAAATAGGAAATGCCAAAAGCGTAGCCATAGCGGGACATATCAGACCGGACGGAGACTGTATAGCATCAACGCTCGCAGTACGTGCTTATCTTAAGAACGCAAAGCCCGATCTGAAGATCACCGTGTTCACTCAGGACAACCCGCCTACGATTTTTTCGTATCTTAAAGGTTATGACGAGATGAACCTGACCTATTCCCCGAAGGAAAAATATGACGTTTTCGTCGCTCTTGATGTAAGCTCTCTTGACAGACTCGGGGAGTCGCAGTATTTCTTCGATACGGCTGATAAGACGATCTGCGTCGATCATCACGAGACGAATACGGGTCTTGCCGATGTAAATGAGATACGTCCGAAGGCATCAAGCACGTGCGAAGTGCTTTACGGCACGTTTGATAAGAAGTATATAGACAGGGATGTTGCTGAGTGCCTGTTTACGGGCATAGTTCACGACTCCGGCGTATTCCAGTATTCGAACATGAGCAGGGAAAGCTTTGCGATTGTAGGAGAGCTTACCGAATACGGGTTTGACGGTCCCAAGATCATTCAGGAGACGTTCTACGAAAAATCATACGTCCAGAATCAGATACTCGGGCGGGCGCTTCTTGAGAGCATACTTTTCATGGACGGCAGATGTATCGTCAGCATGGTCGACAGAAGGATGATGGATTTCTATAACGTTCTTCCGAAGCATCTCGATGGTATAGTCAATCAGCTCAAGTTCACCAGAGGCGTGGAAGTTGCCATATTCATGTACGAGATGGGAACACAGCGCTATAAAGTAAGTCTTCGCTCAAACGGACTTGTAAATGTTGCCAAAGTCGCAACCGTATTTGGCGGTGGCGGACACGAGAGGGCAGCGGGAGTAGAGATGAACGGCACGTATTATGACGTGATCAATGCTCTTTCCAAAGAGATAGAAAAACAGATGTTGTAAAATGAACGGTATAATCAACATATACAAGGAACAGTCCTATACGAGTCATGATGTGGTGGCGCGTCTTCGCGGAATACTTCATACAAAGAAGATAGGTCATACCGGAACGCTTGATCCGATGGCTGAAGGAGTTCTTCCGGTATGTGTCGGAGCGGCGACCAAGCTGTGCGAGAGCTTTACCGATCATGATAAAGAATATGAAGCAGTGATGCTTCTCGGAAAAACATATGATACACTTGACGTGACCGGAGAACTGACAGGAACATCGGAAGTTATGTCAACCAAAGACGAGATTGTATCAGCCGTCATGTCATTTAAGGGAGGATACGATCAGATCCCTCCGATGTATTCCGCCAAGAAAATTGACGGAAAGAAGCTTTATGATCTGGCAAGATCAGGCAAAACGGTCGAAAGGAAACCGGTATTTGTTAAGATATATGAAATAGAAGTGCTTTCGATTGACATTCCGCGTGTTAAGATAAGGGTACATTGCGGAAAGGGTACTTACATCAGATCACTGATCGATGATATCGGCAGGAAGCTCGGATGCGGTGCCGCAATGGAGCAGCTTGTAAGGACAAGGGTCGGAGAATTTGACGTAAGCAGTGCTTATAAGCTTGATGAGATAGAAAAAGAAATGGCCGAAGATAAGATATCGGACGTTATTATAAGCCTCGAATCTGTATTTAATGATCTTCCTAAAGTGCACACAACGCCTGTACTATCAAGGCTTTTGAAGAATGGAAACGTTATAGCCGGAAAAGATATAAGGGCATTATGCCCGGAGCTGCCGAAGAGCACCGGCGAGGGTATCCGTGTAAGTATGTATGACAGTGAAGGCGTCTTCACGGGCGTCTATGAACATAAAATAGCGGGCGATATTTTCAAACCGTATAAGATGTTTTTGAATTAATATACAAGGTCTTATCAGAATGAACGTAATATCAGGAACAACAGAATTTTGGATCCCCGAGAACACCGTCGTTTCCATAGGCAAATTCGACGGAGTCCACAAGGGGCACAAATGCATAATAGACAGGATGAAGAAGTATATCAGAAGAGGATATAAGCTTTGCGTCCTTACGTTTGACATACCGCCGGCAAGTCTCGGATTCGGGAATGACCGGGGCGTGATTTTGTCCAATTCCGAAAAGAGACATATCTTCTCCGAGATCGGCGTTGATTATTATATCGAATTCCCGTTTTACGAAAAAACCGCGTCAATATCGGCGCAGCAGTTTATAGAAGAGTATATAGTTGAGAAGATGAATGCCAAAGCCGTTGTTGTCGGTGAGGACTGCACGTTCGGACAGGGCGCTGCAGGCAACGCACAGATGCTTCGTGATTTTGGCCCCATATATGACTATGAAGTTGAGATAATAAACAAAGTTCATGACGGAAAACGGGAGATCAGCTCAACGTACTTGAAAGAATTGCTCACAGAGGGTAAGCTTAAGAAGGTGGCCGATCTGGCATACTACCCGTACTATGTACACGGCAGATTCAGACGCGACCCCGTAGGTGTCGGGGGAGGCATCTCTTATTACATTATGGACATTCCCGAGGAAAAGGTTATGCCGCTTGGCGGTGTATACTATTCCAAGGCGATATACGAAGACGAGTTCTATGATGCGATGACAAACGTGCGCACCGATAACCGTACGCTTGAAACATACATATACGGTGGTGTACGCGGCATCCAGAGAGAAGAGGTCTCCATCGCGCTTATCGAATACAGACGCGAGGAGCTCAGGTTCTACAAACAATCCGATCTTAACAAAAAGATCAAGGAAGATATATTTGAAGGACAGAAGTGGCATAAGGAAAACCCGGTGATACCCAAATGATTACTATTATTCTGCCGCTTGTCGGCGGGCTCGGCCTTTTCCTATACGGAATGCATATGATGGGAGAAGGTATTGAACGTGCAGCTGGTGCAAAGCTGCGTTCGATACTTGAGTTTTTTACGCGAAATACATTCTCGGGTCTTGTTGTCGGTATTGTATTTACGGGTATTATCCAGTCATCATCGGCCTGTACGTCGCTCGTAGTCAGCTTCGTCAATTCCGGTATCATGGACTTGTATCAGGCAGTCGGCGTGATATTCGGTGCCAACATCGGTACTACGGTTACTTCACAGCTTGTTTCTTTTGATCTTGCGGACTATGCTCCGGTCTTTGTTCTTGCGGGCGTCATCATGATGCTCTTTCTCAAGAAGATATTCGTACAAAAAATAGGTGAGATACTTGCAGGCTTCGGAATTTTGTTCATGGGGCTTAACAACATGTCATCCGCAATGGGATCTTTGCATCAGATGCCCAAGGCGCTTGAGATATTTGCGGCTTTTTCGAATCCTGTTACCGCATTTTTGATCGGAACACTTGTTACGGGTATAGTCCAGAGCTCTTCGGTAACGGTCAGCATCATACTTCTTATGGCGACTCAGGATCTTCTCGATCTTCCGACGTGTATATTCATGATACAGGGCTGTAACATAGGAGCGTGCGCAACCGCACTTCTGTCATCGGTAGGCGGCAAGAAGGATGCAAAGCGCGCGGCTCTCATACATCTTTTGTTCAATGTTATAGGTACGATTGTTTTCTTCATCTTCCTTATCTTCGGTATGGATGCGTTCATCGATCTCGTAATGCGCATCTCCGGCGGCAACAAGGGAAGATTCGTCGCAAATGCTCATACCATAGTTAAAATCACACAGGTTATCATACTTTTCCCGTTCACGAAATCCATTGTTAAGCTTACACACTTCTTCGTTCGCGGCGAGGATGAGAAGATCGGATACAGACAGCAGCTGCAGCTTAAGTATATCGGCGGCAACAATGTGTTCTCGCCTGCCACGGCAGTTGTTGACGTATCAAAAGAGCTTGAGAGGATGGCATATCTTGCTAGTGAGAACCTTAACCGTGCCATGAACGCCCTCATCACTTTGGATGAAGAAGATATCGAAGAGGTTTATCATGTTGAGGAAAACATCAACTTCCTTAATCATGAGATCACGGATTATCTTGTTAAGATCAGTCAGACAAACCTCCCCGTGGAAGACGCCAGAAGTATAGGTGGTCTGTTCCATGTAGTTAACGATATCGAGCGAATAGGAGATCATGCGGAGAATGTTGCCGATTCCGCAAGAACACGTATTGAGACCGGTTGCGGCTTCTCGCCGGAGGCTATAAAAGAGATGACGATCATGCTTGATATGGTCAATAAGCTCGTCCAGTATGCTGTTGAGATGTTCCGTACGAATACGGAAGAGCATCTTGAAGATATACGCCGCCTTGAGGATGAGGTCGACCTTAAGGAGCGCGAATACCAGCAAAATCACGTCGATCGTATGACACGCGGCGAATGCAAGCCCGAGGGCGGCATGATTTTCTCGGATGTCATATCCGGACTCGAGCGTGTGGCGGATCATGCCACAAACATAGCTTTTGCAATATACAACAATGACCCGGATCGCTGACAAATAAGTATTTACATAATGAGTTCCATGTGGTAAAATATCGAATGTTGTGAAAACCTGTGCTTCGACAGAGGCTTCGCACCATGCCGCAGTACACGGGGCTGATCTAATGATTTTGTGCGATAAGCACCAAGGAGGATTTTATGATTACAAAGGAAAAGAAAGCAGCAATTATGAAAGAATACGCGACCGTTCCCAACGATACGGGATCACCGGAAGTTCAGATAGCTGTTCTTACGGCAAGGATCGCGGAGCTTACAGAGCATCTGAAAGATAACCCGAAGGATCATCATTCAGCAAGAGGTATGTACAAGATGATCGGTCAGAGAAGAGGACTTCTTGATTATCTTAAGAAGAAGGATATCAACAGATATCGTACTCTTATAGAGAAGCTTGGCATCAGAAGATAATTATCATTGAAAGGGACGGTATTTACCGTCCCTTTAGATGATTATTATGGCCGTTGATTTTTCGGCCGAATATAGTCATCATCCGCATAAGTGGGATGGGTGGTGACCGGTAGATTATGAAGTCCGTGTGGGCTTCAGGGTAGAAGAAGGAGAGAAAGAATGTACAAAAGTTATTCAATGGAACTTGGTGGACGTACGCTCACCGTTGACGTCGGAAGAGTCGCTAAACAGGCGAACGGCGCGGCATTCATGCACTACGGTGACACAACGGTACTGTCTACTGCAACAGCATCTGAAAAACCCAGAGAGGGAATAGATTTCTTCCCTTTAAGTGTTGAATTCGAGGAGAAGATGTATTCCGTAGGCAAGATTCCCGGAGGCTTTAACAAGCGTGAGGGAAAGGCCAGCGAGAATGCTGTTCTTACGGCACGAGTTATTGACCGTCCCATGAGACCTCTTTTCCCGAAGGATTACAGAAATGATTGTACTTTAAACAATCTGGTGTTATCGGTTGATCCCGAGTGCCGTCCCGAGCTTGTTGCAATGCTCGGTTCCGCAATCGCAACGAGCATTTCGGATATCCCGTTTGACGGACCTTGTGCTACAACACAGATCGGTATGATCGACGGACAGTTCATCGTTAACCCTTCACAGGAACAGTGGAAGACAGGCGACCTTAACCTTACGGTAGCTTCTACCAAGGAGAAGGTTATCATGATCGAGGCAGGTGCCAACGAGATACCCGAAGCCAAGATGATAGAAGCTATCTACATGGCTCACGGCATCAATCAGGAGATCATCGCTTTCATCGACAAGATCGTTGCCGAGGTTGGTAAGCCCAAGCATGAATATACAAGCTGCGCTATCCCCGAGGAGCTGTTTGCGGCTATCCGCGAAGTATGTCCTCCCGATGAGATGGAAACAGCTGTATTTACCGATGACAAGCAGACTCGTGAAGGAAACATCAAAGACATCACGGAGAAGTGCGAAGAGAAGTTCGCAGACAACGAAGAGTGGCTTGCGATTCTCGGTGAAGCAATTTACCAGTACGAAAAGAAGACGATCCGTAAGATGATCCTCAAAGATCATAAGCGTCCCGACGGACGTGAGATCACACAGATCCGTCCTCTTGCAGCAGAGGTTGACATAATTCCGAGAGTACACGGAAGTGCAATGTTCACTCGTGGACAGACTCAGATCTGTGATATCACAACACTTGCACCTCTTTCCGAGATGCAGAAGGTTGACGGACTTGACTCATTCGAGACATCGAAGAGATATATCCATCATTACAACTTCCCCTCATACTCTGTAGGTGAGACAAAGCCTTCAAGAGGTCCGGGAAGACGTGAGATCGGTCACGGAGCGCTTGCAGAGCGTGCGCTCGTCCCCGTGCTTCCTTCCGAGGAGGAATTCCCTTATGCGATCCGTTGTGTATCGGAGACATTCGAGAGTAACGGTTCCACATCAATGGCAAGTACATGTGCAAGCTGTATGTCACTTATGGCTGCAGGTGTTCCGATTAAGAAGATGGTTGCAGGTATTTCCTGCGGACTCGTAACGGGCGATACAGATGACGATTTCGTACTTCTTACCGATATCCAGGGTCTTGAGGACTTCTTCGGAGACATGGACTTTAAGGTAACCGGTACAACGGAAGGTATCACGGCAATCCAGATGGACATCAAGATTCACGGTCTTACAAGACCTATCGTTGAAGGTGCGATCGCAAGATGCCGCGAAGCAAGACTGTTCATCATGGACAACTGCATGAAGCCTGCTATTGCAGAGCCCCGCAAGGCTGTTAACGAATATGCACCCAAGATCGTTCAGATCAAGATCGATCCCGAGAAGATCGGTGATGTTGTCGGACAGCGCGGTAAGACGATCAATGCCATCATCGAACAGTGCGGCGTAAAGATCGATATCAGTGATGACGGCGCAGTAAGCGTATGCGGTACCGATCAGGCCGGAATGGACAAGGCAATCGATCTTATCAAGATAATAACGACTGATTTCGAAGCAGGACAGATATTTACCGGTAAAGTAGTATCAATAAAGGAATTCGGAGCATTCGTTGAGTTCGCACCGGGCAAGGAAGGAATGGTTCACATCTCCAAGATCGCAAAAGAGCGCATCAACCACGTTGAGGACGTTCTTACGCTCGGAGATATCGTTACCGTTAAATGCCTCGGCAAAGACAAGATGGGACGTATGTCATTCTCCATCAAGGATGTGTAAGATTCCGGAAAACAAATATACAAACGCAAGGCTCTCCGTTAAATGCGGAGAGCCTTTTGATTTGTCTGAAAATTATATAAAAGAACGCATGTATATTGTGAAGCCTGTAATTAGATTTCTGACGTTATAAAAGATATATTAACAGCAAAAAGCGGGTTATCCACAAAATGAGAAAATAATAAAACAAGATATAATATATATACAACTACAAATAACATGCGTCATAAAAACAGTATTTTCAAGACTTTTTCGGAGTGACGGTTTTACATAATTTGATCAATCGAACGAATTTTTGATGTGAAGAAATAAAATGTGGATAAAACGATCAAATCATGTGAAATTCCGTCAAATTGTTAAAAATTTCTTAAATTTTCAAACAATTTCAACAAAAACATAGTCAGTGTTATTATTGTCTTTTCCTTAACAATAACGTGTGCATATGATAAAATTAATCGGATATTGTGCTGAATACTTATGTAAAGGAGGAATGCGAAATGGCTAAAAGAGCGATCCTTATAGTGATGGACAGTTTCGGCATTGGCGAGGAGCCTGACGCGGCGGCATTTGGTGACGTCGGGAGCAATACATTGTACTCTTGTACAAAAAGTGAGTATTTCAAGGCTTACAACCTTGCGAAGATGGGACTGTTTAAAATAGACGGTATCAGTACGGCAAGAAAGCTTGCCGAGGAAGATATACCCGCAACGGGCACATACGCACGGCTGCGTGAGAGCTCAATGGGTAAAGATACAACAATCGGACACTGGGAGATTGCAGGACTTATATCACCCAAGCCGATGCCTACATATCCGGAAGGCTTCCCTGATGAGGTTATCAAGCCTTTTGAGGAGAAGACAGGCAGGAAGGTACTATGTAATCTGCCATATTCCGGCACGAAGGTCATAGCCGATTACGGCGATGAGCATGTAAAAACGGGAGATTTGATCGTATATACCTCGGCTGATTCGGTATTTCAGATCGCGGCTCACGAGGATGTCATACCTCCGGAGGAGCTTTATGATATATGCCGTATTGCCCGCGATATACTGGTCGGAAAGCACGGTGTCGGAAGGGTTATCGCAAGACCATTTATCGGAACAAGCGGTAATTACACGAGAACGTCGAGAAGACATGATTTTTCGATACTTCCGCCCAAAGACACGATGCTTGATGTTTTATCGGATAACGGCAAGGATGTTATCGGCATCGGCAAAATACGTGATATTTTCGCCGGAAAAGGGCTTACGGAATACACATATACATCAGGTAACGAGGAAGGGATCGACAAGACCATAGAGTATCTTGACAGGGATTTTGACGGACTTTTGTTTGTAAATCTCGTTGATTATGACATGCTGTACGGCCACAGACGCGATATAGACGGATATGCGAAGGCCGTGGCGTATTTTGACGAAAAGCTCCCTGAAATCGTCGGAAAGCTTAGGGATGACGACGTCCTTATGATTACGGCGGATCACGGATGCGATCCCGGATTTACGGCCACAACGGATCATACGAGAGAATACGTGCCGTTTTTGTGCTGCGGACGTGATTTTGCACCCGCAAGGGGCACGAAAGGCGGAAATCTGGGCACCAGACCTACTTTTGCGGACATTGCATCATCCGTTCTCGGGTTTGTCGGACTGCCTGAAGAACAGATCGGCAGAATATCGGGAGAAGATATACTGGCAGATAAGACAATGTGACGGATGTTTGTATATGCTAACGGCTCTTTTGCAATATATAGTATCATAACGCCCACAACAAGCTAAAAAAACACATTAGATAACAGTTGCGTATAAAGTAAAAAGTGACAGAAAATTCAGACCAGTACGGTCAACGCTTTTTCAACAATAAATACCGCATGTTATTTGCGCAAAATCAATATTAATACAAGGAAATATCATTATTATGGCAGACAAGCAGTTAAAAAGTGAAATTGAGAAAAGGAGAACCTTTGCGATAATCTCTCACCCGGATGCGGGTAAGACAACCCTTACGGAGAAATTCCTTCTTTACGGCGGAGCGATCAATCTTGCCGGCTCGGTAAAAGGTAAGGCGACGGCCAGACACGCGGTCTCCGACTGGATGGAGATTGAGAAGGAGAGAGGTATTTCGGTCACATCCTCCGTTCTTCAGTTTAATTACGGAGGATTCTGTATCAATATTCTTGATACCCCGGGTCACCAGGACTTCTCCGAGGATACTTACAGAACGCTTATGGCAGCCGATTCGGCGGTCATGGTAATTGATGCGGCAAAAGGTGTTGAACCCCAGACAAGAAAGCTCTTTAAGGTTTGCGCAATGCGTAAAATACCTATATTTACGTTTATGAACAAGCTCGACCGCGACGCAAGGGATCCGTTCGAATTACTTGATGATATCGAGAATGAGCTCGGAATACCGACATGCCCCATGAACTGGCCTATAGGTTCGGGTAAGGATTTTAAGGGTGTGTATGACAGAGCGCGGCAGATGGTCGTTGTATACTTCGACACCCAGAAGGGTACTAAGGAAGGTCATGCCGAAGAGATTCCTCTTTCCGATAATGAACAGCTTTTAAATGTGCTCGGACAGGATGCCTTTGACAAGCTTATGGAAGACGTGGAGCTTCTTGACGGCGCCGGAAGCGGATTCGACCAGGATGAAGTCGACGCCGGAATGCTCTCACCGGTATTTTTCGGTTCGGCTCTTACGAACTTCGGAGTGGAGCTGTTTTTGCAAAACTTCCTAAAGATGACTTCGTCGCCTCTTCCGAGACGTGCGGATACAGGAGTTATAGAACCGGTATCGGATGATTTTTCGGCATTTGTATTTAAGATCCAGGCGAACATGAACAAGGCACACCGTGACAGGATCGCGTTCATGCGCATATGTTCCGGAAAGTTTACCGCCGGAATGGAAGTACTTCATGTTCAGGGAGAAAAGGTTATGCGCCTTTCGCAGCCGCAGCAGATGATGGCAAGTGAGAGACATATAGTTGATGAGGCCTATGCGGGAGATATAATCGGAGTGTTTGATCCGGGCATATTCTCGATAGGCGATACAGTATGTTCACCGAATGCAAAGTTTGCGTTTGAGGGAATACCGACGTTCGCACCCGAGCATTTTGCTAGGGTCAGACAGATCGATACAATGAAGCGTAAGCAGTTCGTTAAGGGTATCACGCAGATCGCACAGGAAGGTGCGATCCAGATATTCCACGAGCTTAACACCGGACTTGAGGAGATCATAGTCGGCGTAGTCGGTGTGCTTCAGTTCGAAGTGCTCAAATATCGCCTTGAGAACGAATACAACGTTGAGATCAGGATGGATACGCTACCGTACGGACATATAAGATGGATAGCAAACAGCAATATTGACGTTGAAAAGATCACGGGAACTTCCGATATGAAGAAGGTAACCGACCTTAAAGACAGACCGCTTCTTCTGTTTGTAAACAGCTGGAGTATCGGAATGACACTTGAGAGAAACGAGGGACTGGAACTTGAGGAGTTCTCACGGAACTAATGCTTATAGAAAAATATCATACGTTATAATAACAGCAATAACCATTGCAACGCTTAGTGGCTGCAGTATTTCCGAGAAGGACCTGTTTGAGAAGAAGAGTAAGAGTAAACCTGTTACAACTCCCGGCGCGATCAGTGTGATAGACATAAACGGAGATGTACATGAGACGTCAGTAAATGTTATCGAAGAATCCGATACCGATGCCGAGGAAGACGATCAGGGTACAACGCTTCCGACAAGAACGCTTGCCGAGGTTGCGCAGAATATGTCGCTGTCGGATGATTCCAATTTTGCGTACAGCCAGCTTGACGACGAACGCAAGGTACTTTACCAGGAGATTTACGCGATTCTTCTTGATATGCTTGAAAAAGTTGAGGTATCAAGCAGGGATTCGGACGATATTGATCTGGCCTTCAGGGCGGTAATGGTAGATCATCCGGAAATATTTTACGTCAAAGGTTATTCGATAGGTAAATACGTCAACAAAGACGTTATCAAGAAGATAGTTTTTTCCGGCACATATACGATGTCTGCGGATGAGGTTAAGAAAAACCGCGAAGCGGTTGATGAATATGTTAATTCCGTTATCGTTAATGCTCCCGAATCGGGTGATTACGAGAAGATTAAGTATGTGTACGATTATCTCATAAGGAACAACGAGTATGTTCAGGATTCCGAGAATAATCAGAACATATTGAGTGTTGTACTAAACGGTGAGACCGTTTGCCAGGGATACACGAAGGTAATGCAGCTGATCCTCAACAAAATGGGGATTTTCTGTACGCTTGTAAACGGAACCGCCTGCGGTCGGAACGGAATACCCGATGCAGATGACCTTAAGGATGCGGAGAATGCCGAATGGGGCGGTCACGTCTGGAATATAGTAAGATGCAACGGCCTGTATTATAACCTTGATGTTACGTGGGGCGATGCCGCCATCACGCTGATGAATCAGGACGGAACCGTTTCAAAAGACATAGATGTCAATTACGAGTTCTTCCTTGTTGACGATGCCTCTTTGGTGCATACGCACGATCCGGATCCCGTTGTTCCGATGCCGCGATGCATATCGATGGAAGATAACTATTATCATCATGAGGGTGTGTATTTTACTTCGGTTGATGATGCGCAGCTCTCCAGAGCGTTTGAATCGGCACTGTCTTCCGGCAATACACATGTGTTCATAAAAGCTTCCGACGAGGAAGTGTTCGGACAGTTGGAGAGGTACCTGTTCGAGGATCAGAGAGTGTTCAGGTATCTGGGCAGGACAAATGTACGTTACGTTGAATTTCCGGAGAGGAATTTGATAATGATTTCACTATGAAAAATGACTTCATTGTGTTAAAATCATTATTACCGTTTGTGAATAAACATATTCATTTTTGGAGGAATGATCATGGAAGAAAATTATGCTGTTTGTGATGAGGTACTCGGCGACATCAGAATATCCGACGAAGTTGTTGCCAACATAGCCGTTATCGCGGCAGGAGAGATAGAAGGTGTCTCACATGTACTTGGCGAGGGTAAGCCCAATGAATTTAAGAACATTGTGGGGATCAAAAATCATTCCAAGGATCTTCGCGTTGAGATATGTGAGAAGATAGTATCGATAGACATGGCCATCGCGGTTAAATACGGATTTTCTCTTCCTACCGTTGGTAAAGCGGTTCAGGAGCGCGTACGGACTTCAATTGAGAATATGACGGGTCTTGAGGTTTCGGATGTCAACGTCCGGATCGCAAGCGTGGATATGAAGTGAGAAAGGTCAGCGCGTAAATGACTAGATCGCTTATGAGGGAGCATCTGTTCAGGCTCCTGTTCAGAATAGAGTTTAATTCGCCGGATGATATGCCCGATCAGGTACGCCTGTATTTTGAGGACGCCCCGGCTGACGAGGATCTCGTTAACATAGGTGCGGATATACCCGGTGAAGATGCCGAATATATCAGGAACAAATACGAGCGGATCGTTGAACATATCGATGAGATAGACGCCAGAATTGACAAAGCGGCAAAAGGCTGGAGCATATCACGTATAGGCAAGGTCGAGCTTTCGATACTCAGGCTTGCGGTATATGAGATGCTGTACGATGATGATATCCCGGTAGGTGTGGCCATTGATGAGGCGGTGGAGCTTTCGAAGAGGTTCGGACAGGAATCGTCCGGATCGTTTGTAAACGGCATTCTCGCTACGCTTGCCAAATAGATCTTTATGAACATTTACACTGTCGGGCAGGTCAATGCCTACATCAAAAATATGTTTTCGCAGGATTATTTCCTGCATTCTGTTATCGTGTCGGGAGAGGTCAGTAATCTCAAGTATCACTCCTCAGGTCATATTTATTTCACGATGAAAGACGAATCGGGAATATTGTCAGCCGTCATGTTCCGCTCCAATGCGCAGAAGATGACGATAAAGCTTCAGAACGGCGATAAGATCGAAGCTGCCGGATCGGTCGGAACTTATGAAAAATCCGGAAGCTATCAGTTGTATGTTACGTCTGTACAAAAGGCCGGCGCGGGTAAGCAGCACATGGAACTTGAAAAGCTCAAAGAGAAGCTTTCCGAGATGGGTGTGTTCGATCCGATGTATAAGAAGAGCGTCCCGAAATATTGTTTCAGGGTTGGCGTTGTGACGTCGCAGACCGGATCTGTAATACATGATATAAGACAGGTCGCAGCAAGGCGTAATCCCGGTGTTGAAGTTGTATTGTGTCCGGCATCCGTTCAGGGAGAAGGTGCAGCCGCTTCGATAATTTCCGGAATACATACGCTTGAAAAAGACGGTGTTGATGTTATCATAATCGGACGGGGAGGCGGATCGGATGAAGATTTGTCGGCATTCAACGATGAGACGCTTGCTATGACCATATTTGATTGTCCCGTGCCGATAGTGTCAGCTGTAGGTCACGGTGATGACGAATCGATCACCGACATGGTTGCGGATGTTCATGCACCTACTCCGTCGGCAGCAGCAGAGCTTACCGTGTTTTTGTATGAGGATTTCGTACGTGACGTCAATATGTGCTCCATAACGATGGAGAAGATGATGCGCGACCGCATAGACAAAGTACGTGAAAGACTGGAGCAGAGCACCAAGCGGATGAATGCCTTAAGTCCGCAGGCGCGGATCGCATATAAGAGGCTCTCTTACGAGAAAAGACTCGACAGGATGGAGACTCTTATGCGCACAAGGCTTCAAAAAGCCAACAACAGCCTGCTCGTATACATTGAGAAGTACAAGGCACTTTCACCGCTTGAAAAGATAGGACACGGTTTTGCCGCCGTAACCGATAAAGACGGAAACAGAGTAACGGATATTGGCAGCGTACAGGCCGGAGATGAGCTTAAGCTTACGATGCGCGAGGGTACGATAGAGGCGACCGCGAACAGGGTAGAAAAGAGGCAGGGATATGACGCTTGAAGAGACGTTTGAAAAAATAGATGCAGTCATGGAGAAGTTATCCGATGATTCTCTTCCGTTGGAAGAGTCATTTAACGTATATAAGGACGGCATGGAGCTTCTCGGAAACTGCCGTAAGATAATAGACGATGTGGAAAAGAAAGTCGAAGAATTGTCAAAATGATACTTGATTCCATTCAAAAAACAAATGACATAAAAGATGTCGGTGCCGGCGATCTTGACGAGCTGGCGCAGGAGATAAGGGATTTCCTTATTCAGAAAATAAGTGTAAACGGAGGGCATCTTGGCTCGAATCTCGGTGCCGTGGAGCTTACGATGGCACTTCATCTTGCCGCTGATCTTCCGAGAGACCGTATAGTATGGGATGTGGGACACCAGAGCTATACCCATAAGATACTGACCGGTCGTAAGGATGATTTTGATACGTTAAGGAAGTTCGGAGGAATGAGCGGATTCCCGAAGAGACGCGAATCAAACTGTGATGCGTTTGATACGGGTCACTCGTCCACTTCTATTTCGGCCGGACTCGGTCTTGCCAAGGCAAGAGACCTTGCCGGTGATGATTACGGTGTGTATGCCGTTATCGGAGACGGTGCACTTACGGGCGGCATGGCGTATGAGGCGCTTAACAACGCTGCTGATCTTGAGACCAACTACATCATCGTACTTAACGACAACAATATGTCGATAGCCGAAAACGTCGGCGGCGTGTCAAGCTATCTTCAGAATATACGAACAGCCGATGCATACAGAAACTTCAAGATGGGACTTGAGGACGCACTCAACAAGATTCCCGGCGGTGTGGCTGTTGTAGACAGACTTAAAAAATACAAGAGCAGTTTCAAACAGCTCGTTGTTCCCGGAATGTTTTTTGAGGACATGGGAATCACCTATCTCGGTCCTGTTGACGGACATGATATCAAGACTATGGTCAAGGTGTTCAAAGAGGCGAGAAGATATCCGAAATGCGTTATTGTCCATGTGCTTACCCAGAAAGGTAAGGGATACGCTCCGGCTGAGCGTCACCCGGCCAGATTCCACGGAGCGGAGCCGTTTGATATCGAAACGGGACTTCCCGCAGTTAACAGGACAAAAGCTAATTATACCGATGTATTCTCAACTGTAGTGTTAAAGCTCGGAGAAAGAAATCCCAAGGTATGTGCGATAACCGCAGCGATGCCCGACGGAACCGGTCTTAAGCGATTTTCGCGAAGGTTTCCGGAGCGGTTCTTTGATGTGGGTATAGCGGAAGAACATGCCGTGACTTTTGCGGCGGGGCTTGCAGCGGGCGGCTTCGTGCCGATTGTTGCGATCTATTCATCGTTCCTGCAAAGGGCATATGACCAGATAATTCACGATGTTTGCATACAGGATCTTCCTGTTGTATTTGCGATAGACAGAGCCGGTATTGTCGGCGCGGACGGTGAGACGCATCAGGGAATATTCGATCTGTCGTATCTGTCGAGCATTCCGAATATGACCATCATGGCTCCGAAGAACAAATGGGAGCTTTCCGATATGCTCAAGTTTGCGGTCAAGTTCGGAGCTCCGATCGCAGTCAGGTATCCGAGAGGACTGGCCTATGACGGGCTTGAGGAGTACAGAAAACCTGTGATATACGGCCAAAGCGAGATGATATACGAAGAGTCCGAGATCGCGATTATGGCTCTCGGAAGTATGGTCAAGACGGCGGAACAGGTCAGGAATGTGCTCAAGAACGAGTACGGCAAGCACGTTACGCTTGTAAATGCCAGATTTGCCAAGCCGATTGATGAAGAGATGGTCGCTTATCTTGCCAAACAGCATGACCTTATCGTTACGCTCGAGGAGAACGTTGAAAACGGCGGATTCGGCGAGCATGTGAGAGCATGCGCGGCCGAAAAGGGACTGTGTGACGTTCTCGTATGCGCACTTCCCGATGATTATGTCGAACACGGAAATGTGAACATACTTGCGCATGAGGTCGGCATAGATTGCGAATCCATAGTGGAGAAAATCATTAACCGATGAAGACACGGCTTGATGTAATACTAGTAGAAAGAGGACTGGCAAAATCACGTGAGAATGCCAAGGCGCTTATTATGAGCGGTAACGTCTTTGTGCGCGGTCAGCGTGAGGATAAGGCCGGCACGACGTTTGACAGCGAAGAGCAGGATATCGTTGTCAAAGAAAACCCTCTTAAATACGTTAGCCGCGGTGGATTAAAGCTTGAAAAAGCGATAGAAGAGTTCGGTATCGTCCTTGAAGGAGCAACGTGCATGGATATCGGAAGCTCCACGGGGGGCTTTACGGACTGCATGCTGCAAAACGGTGCCGTTAAGGTGTATTCAATAGATGTAGGACGCGGACAGCTTGACTGGAAGCTTCGGTGCGATGAACGCGTCGTGTGCATGGAGAAGACGAACTTTCGCTATGTAACGCGTGAACAGGTACCCGATGAGATTGATTTTGCGTCGGCAGACGTATCGTTTATATCGCTTGATAAAATACTGCCGGCGGCATATCCGCTTCTTAAGCCCAATGCGCGTATGGTGTGCCTTATCAAGCCCCAGTTTGAGGCGGGAAGAGAACAGGTCGGCAAAAAGGGTGTAGTCAGGGATCTTAAGGTTCATGAAGCGGTAATAGACAAGATCATAGATACCGCATCCGAAAACGGTCTGGCACCTATAGGCCTTACCTTTTCTCCGATCAGGGGACCGGAGGGAAATATTGAGTATCTGATCTATCTTGAGAAGGACGGCATCTCAAAAGCGGCGGAGCTTAAAGAGATGATTAAAATAACAGTCGATACGGCATCTGAAAGGATATAAATGGACAGGTTTTTTGTTATCACAAACGAGAGCAGGGATCCGGGCGGTGAGCGCGCCGGGCAGATAAGCAGCTATCTTCGCTCGAAAGGCAGGGTCTGCGATTATGTATCGATAGAAAGGGACAGTGATCCCGAAAGCGCTGAGATACGCAGAATACGTGAAATAGCCGATGACACGGAGGCTGTTATCGTTCTCGGAGGAGACGGTACGTTCATACAGTGCGCGGGTCTGCTTGCTCCGAAGAAAATCCCGATGATCGGCGTTAATCTCGGACATCTGGGATACCTTGCGGAAGTCGACAAGGATATGATAACACCTGCTCTTGACAGACTCATAAGCGATGATCTTACAATAACAGACCGAATGATGATATCCGGAACACCTGTTATCAATAAAAAAAGTACCGGTGACAGCTGCGCCATTAACGATATAGTAGTCAAAACATCGGGATCAAGCACAGGAACGTTTTGTATCGAGGTCAACGGAACATACCTTACGACTTTATCCGGTGACGGAGTTATTGTTGCGACCCCGACCGGATCTACAGCCTACAATATGTCGGCCGGCGGACCGATTGTCGAACCGGGCTCGGCGATGATCGTTATTACACCGCTATGCCCGCTTGAGGTAGTAAGCCGCTCTGTTGTTTTGTCGGCAGCTGATACTGTGGTAATAAGGATGGTAAGACCGTCCGGACGCCCGGAAAGAGAAGCGGGAGTGTATTTTGACGGTATCGAAAGAGGCCGTCTTGCAACCGACGATGAGATTGTTATAAAGAGAGCAGACGATTCCATCAAACTGATCAAGCTTAACAAGGAAAGCTTCCTTGAGGTACTGTCGAGGAAGATGCAGTAATCATGAAGAATTACAGACACCAGAAGATAATGGATATCATACTGCAGACCGAGGTCGAGACGCAGGAGGAGCTTGCGCGGCTTTTGTGTGACGCCGGATTCAATGTTACTCAGGCTACGGTCTCAAGAGATATCAAGCAGCTTAACTTAAGAAAAGTGCCTTCATCATCGGGAAGACAGTGCTACGCACCGTCTTTGGCGAAGGAGACATTTGATGGTGGACGGCTGGCCGGGATACTTAAGGCCGGTTTCGTATCGATGGAAGCCGCTTCGAACATTCTCGTTATCAAGACTGTATCGGGAATGGCAATGGCGGTTGCCGCGGCGATTGACGCGCTCAGTATTCCGAAAATGGTCGGATGTATTGCCGGAGATGACACTATCATGTGCGCGATCCGTTCGTGCGACGATGTTCCCGAGGTTATGGGCATCATCGAGAAGCTTTTGGGAGAATAAGAAATACAGATGTTACAAAGCCTGCATGTCAGAAATATCGCTTTAATAGATGACGTCGAGATTGATTTTACCGACGGTCTTAACATTCTTACCGGCGAAACGGGTGCCGGGAAATCCATTCTGATCGATTCAGTTAATTTTGCCCTCGGACAGAGGATGCCCAAGGATGTTGTAAGAGATGACAGTGATTATGCGCTGTCAGAGCTTGTATTTTCCGTGGATGACGAAAAGACGAGGAAAGCTCTCGAAGAACTTGAAGTTATGTTAACCGATGATCAGGTAATACTTCAGCGTCGCGTCATAAACGGCAAGTCGAGCTGCAAGGTCAACGGAGAAACGGTTCCTGCATCGAGAATCCGTGATATTGCCGAGCATCTTATAGATATTCACGGACAGCATGAGCATCAGTCGCTCCTCTATAAGAAAAATCACAGGATTATGCTTGACGGCTTCTGTCAGGACGGTTTTGATGACAAGTTATGTAAACTTAAAGAAGCTTATAATGATTACCGTGATGTTTCAGCCAGATACGAAGAGGCCGAAAGATCAAAGGATACTGTGGCAACCGATCTTGATTATTCCAGATTTGTCGTAAATGAGATAGAGGCAGCCGATCTTAAGGCTGGTGAAGATGAGACTCTTGAGGAAGAGTACAGGAGAATGAACAATTCACGCCGAATAGCCGAAATGATAGGCGGTGTATCGGCGTCTCTTTCTTCGGATCGCGAGTGCGCATCTTCGATGATCGGGTATGCGGTATCGCAGATGAGACAGGTTTCGGAACTTGATGAACTTGCAACGCCTGTTTATGAACAGCTTGTAACCGTTGAGGATCTTCTTTCCGACAGTATGAGGTCGCTTTCAACATACGAGGACAGTCTTGAGTTCTCAGCAGAGGATTTTGACCGCGTTGAGCGCCGTCTTGATACGATCAACAATCTTAAGATGAAATACGGACAATCGATTGAAAAGATCAACGACAGGCTTGCCGAAGAAAAGGATAAAATCGCAAGGCTTGAGGATAATGAATCCTATCTTTCGGATTTATACGAGCAAAAAAAGAAATCTTATGATATACTGTTGAAATGTTGTGCCGATGTTTCCGCAGTAAGAAAAGAGGAAGCTAAGCTTCTTGAGACAGATCTTAAGAAGGCGCTTAACAACTTAAACTTCCTCGACGCATCGTTTGAGATAGCCATATCCTCCGATGAGGATAAGATTTCGGCTGACGGATACGATGATGTTGAATTCATGATTTCAACCAATCCAGGGGAGAGCTTAAAGCCGCTTACCGGCGTGGCTTCGGGAGGTGAACTGTCAAGGATCATGCTGGCACTTAAGTCTGTGCTGGCCAAACGTGATGAGATCGGCACAATGATTTTTGATGAGATCGACACGGGAATAAGCGGAAAAACAGCGCAGCTCGTTGCCGATCGTATGTCGGATATTGCAAAGAGGCATCAGGTGATCGCAGTAACACACCTTCCTCAGATAGCAAGTCATGCGACTACACATTTTCTAATTGAAAAAACCGCTGTGGGGGCACATACGAGCACTTCCGTAAGGACGCTCGGTTATGATGAGTCGGTTGAGGAGCTTGCAAGGATGCTTGCAGGAGAGAGTATAACGGACGCAGTAAGGGAAAATGCGAAGGAACTCAAGAAGAATCAGAAATAGAGCCGGAATGAGGCGGCGACGCAGGAACAGGATCATTATCCTTATTTTTATGTTGCTGCTTATTTTGTGTACGTTCGCAGTAATGCGTGCAGTACTGTCATTACCGTACAGATCTGTTGATATTGCAAATCTGGCGAAGGTGGAATTTACGGGATTTAACGGAGACGGTGTTGCGACTGTCTCTATAGATGATAATTCGGTAGATAATCTTTTGGCATCAGTGAAAAAAGAGCATGAAGATTCGTGGTTTTCCACGTCGGAAGTTGAAGACGGCGACTATGCTGTGTTCCGCCAGAGCCTTTCTTTTTCCATACCAAATGCCATGGGACTGTCAAACGGTGATACGGTAAACATCGTCGGAGAATGCGACAAGGAGCTTGCGAAAAAGCTTAAGATCGATATCACGTCTCTAAACAGCGAGGTTACCGTTGACGGACTTTTGAATGTAACGAAGATTTCGGTTGATGAAGTGTTCAAAGACCTTAACGTTTCATTCTCGGGCATCTCACCGAGAATTGAAGTGGCGCTTCAGAATAACAGTTCCCAGCCGCTTGTCAAGAAGATGATCTTTGAGATAGCGAACCCCAAGGAATACTACAGTGAGGGCGAAACGGTAAGCATCCATGCCGTATATGACGACGAGATGTGCCGTGAAACGGGCTATACCGTGGATAAGCCGTCAGAAGAGTGTATACGTGATTATACCGCATCTGCCGAGGCCTCTTATATTACGAACGTCGCGCAGCTGCCCTCGGGTGTTGTCCGTGAAGCCATTGAAGCGGGTAAAAAAGCGTTCAGGGATGCCAATGAATACGGCGTCAGGATTTTCTGCGAAGCAAATCTCGTTCCGGTTTATATTAACAAACAGGCAACATTCACATACGGACCCCCCGGTTACGTGAGCTCGTATTTCAAGACCGTTTTCCCGGAAAAAGCCGGGGAGCTCGGATTGTCGTACAATGATCTTGATATAATTTACGACGTTGTCATATCTCAGGCTGACGGGCAGTCGTGTACGGCATACGGTGCCGTAAGGTTTTCCGATATCATACTCAACAGCGACGGAAGCTGTACATATGATTTTTCGTCCCCGACGATCATGTCCATGTCATATTATTCGGCAAGAGTCAAGAAGAATGTTGTTGATTCGTATAAGCAGACTCACGATATCGAACGAGTAGGCCCGTAATCGGAAGTGCCAATAATCAGTATTAATGATCAGCTAAACGTTTCGCGGTAATGATTGATTTGTCATCACGACGTATTGTATAATAAATTCGATGTTTTCTGATCGAACAGGAGGTCTTGTATGAAGAAAATACTGTTTGCAGCATCCGAGTGTGTTCCTTTTATTAAAACAGGCGGATTGGCCGATGTTGTCGGCTCCCTGCCGAAGTGTTTTGATAAAAGGTATTTTGATGTCCGTGTGATTATTCCCAAGTATTTGTGTATGTCGAAAGAGTACACGGATAAGATGGAATACATCGACTGTTTCTACATGGATATCGGTAATGACAATAAATACGTCGGTGTTTTCAAGATGGAATACGACGGCGTAATATTCTATTTCATCGATAATGAATTCTATTTTTCCGGAGCCAAGCCGTACGGCGATCTTTTGTGGGATCTGGAGAAGTTCATATTCTTTTCAAAGGCGGTTTTATCCGTTCTTCCCGTTGTAGGGTTCCAGCCCGATGTCGTTCATTGCCATGACTGGCAGACAGGACTGATTCCGGTATTCTTAAAGGAACGTTTCCACGAGGGCGAATTCTTCCGCAACATGAAATCCGTAATGACAATACATAACCTCAAGTTCCAGGGTGTATGGGATGTTGAAACGGTAAGGACACTATCCGGTCTTCCTGATTATTTCTTCACTCCCGATAAGCTTGAAGCATACAAGGACGGTAACCTGTTAAAAGGCGGGCTCGTGTTTGCAGACGCTATTACCACGGTTTCCTATACATATGCCGAAGAGATCAAGATGCCGTTTTACGGAGAGGGTCTTGACGGACTGCTACGCGCGAGAGCTAATGATCTGCGCGGTATCGTAAACGGTATAGACTACGATGAATATGATCCGATGACCGACAAGTTTATCGTTAAGCCGTACAATGCTAAAGATTTCCGCAAGGAAAAAGTCAAGAACAAGCTTGCGCTTCAGGAAGAGCTCGGACTTGATAAGGACGAGAAGAAGATGATGATCGGTATTGTAAGCCGTCTTACCGATCAGAAGGGCTTTGATCTTATAGCATATGTCATGGATGAACTGTGTCAGGATAACGTTCAGATAGTGATCCTCGGAACGGGTGAGGAGCGCTATGAGAATATGTTCAGGCATTTTGACTGGAAATATGCGAATAAGGTATCCGCAAACATCTACTATTCGGAGGCTTTGTCGCACAAGATATATGCGGCATCGGATGCATTCCTCATGCCGTCGCTGTTTGAACCGTGCGGACTGTCACAGCTTATGGCACTTCGCTACGGAACGCTTCCGATCGTCCGAGAAACGGGCGGACTCAAGGATACGGTTGAGCCTTACAACGAGTATGAAAGCACCGGCACCGGATTTTCATTCATGAACTACAATGCCCATGAAATGCTCGGGTGCATCAGGAACGCGGAACGCATATATTACGACAAGAAGCGTGAGTGGAACAAAATGGTTGACCGTGCGATGGCTGCCGACTTCTCGTGGCAGGTATCTGCACTTAAGTATCAGGAGCTGTACGATTGGTTGATAGGCTGATAAGCTGAGTCAGCGGGAACGGACATAAGGATACCCCGGGAAGCGCTTGTGTTTCCCGGGGTATTTTTATGTACGGGCATGTTGCGAAGCAACAACCCCGAGATGCAGCGAAGCGTAATCGAGGGGCGCTGACTCAGTTACAAAGAATATACCAAACATGAAATATAGTATGCTGAAATGGAATCATTATTGCTGAATTTCCCAAAATCAATTGAAGTTTGGGAGAAAGAGTAATATAATTGGGAGTAAGAGATTTTCTCCCAACAGACGAGATAATCTCCCAAATATAACCGTAAAATGGGCGATATATAATTGCCTTGGGAAAAAGGA
>Ga0256407_10002696_pt1 | contig 33250 bp, 41 predicted proteins | sample RumenRJG_04DNA_FD_193489 | JGI IMG/M metagenome (GOLD analysis project Ga0256407, IMG submission 193489) | Bovine rumen microbial communities from Lethbridge, Alberta, Canada - RJG_04 | ecosystem: Host-associated > Mammals > Digestive system > Stomach > Rumen | place: Canada: Alberta...
TGCAAGCAGGGGGTCGTCGGTTCGAGCCCGATAAGTTCCACCATAAAAATGGCTGAGTAGCCCAGTTGGTTAGAGCATTCGGTTCATACCCGAAGTGTCGAGGGTTCGAGTCCCCCCTCAGCCACCAGTTCGTCAATTTATCCCGATTTCCTTAGATGGCATCGGGATTTTTTGATAAATAATGGTCGTCAGCGGACAACAGTCGGACAACAAATTTGGTTGTCGGAGTTTCATGGTTACTGAGGATGCAACTCAGGCGCCATAAACGATCGAGCTCAACACTTTACCGGGTTTTCAAAGAACAAATGGAACCGACTTCTATATCGTTGGCCATATTATAGGCTTTCCCGACTGGCTCTTCCAAAACAAAATCAAATAGAACCGTTGCATTATACAAGCCATCGGATTGCAGTATTCATTGCCAATTAATGAATAACCAAATAAAATGATTTCGCATCGGGAGATGCAAAGGTCAATTGGCTAAATGCTGATTGTAATCTGAAGAGATCCTCCAAAGGTTAGGCGAAAGCGGCCGATGGAGAATCGTTCCAGCTTATAATTGATATTTGACTGAACTGGCCTTGGAGCGATTTTTGCGCACAGGGTCTTTCTGCCTTCTCCCGGTCAAATTTACCAGCAAAGGAGAATAACAAATGGTAGACGTAGAAAAAGTATGCGACACGATCGGTTATCGTTTTAGCAACCAAGACCTCTTATTACAGGCCTTCACCCGCAGGAGCTATTCTGAGGAAATGGGCGGACAAAACAACGAGGTCCTCGAATTCATCGGCGACAAAGCCCTTGATCTGGCCGTTATCCGAATCCTCATCGAGAAATTCGGAATGATTACCGAGGACAAAGAATACTGCGAACTTAAGCTAAGAAACCCAAAATGGTTCAAAACCCGACGCCCAGAAGGTGCCTTTACCGACATCAAAAAAGACCTTGTTGAAAAAAAGGCTCTCGCTAGGTCAATGCGCGAACTTGGTTTCCACAAAGCGCTCATCATGGGCCAAGGTGACATTAAGTCACACGTAGAGGAACAGGATTCCGTCCAAGAAGATCTCTTTGAAGCGATAATCGGGGCTGTGGCGGTAGACTGCGATTGGGATATGAACACAATCACGGACGTTGTTTCAAACATGATCAACTTCGATGCGTACTTCAATAACGAAGGGCCCGAAACAAATTACGTCGGTTTGCTACAGGAGTGGTGCCAAAACAATGGTATGGATACCCCGACATACGAATACAGCTTCAACGGGAAATGCACTATTGCTGAATTGACCCTTGAGGTCGATGGCGACATGCTTAATGACATTGGAGCAGGCGATAATAACGCGGAAGCTCGAATGGAATGCGCTTTGAATATGTGGGACCGTCTTTGGAAAGAGGGTTACATCAAATCAAAATATGAATCTGCAGTAGGCGAACCCATAAGGGAAGATGCCCTTCGTCAAGTGAACGAATTGGTTCAAAAAGGCATCATTGAAAAACCCGAATACGAATTCCAAGAAGAACATGACGAAGACGGTACCTTTTGGAATTGCTTGCTTAAATCGGAAGAAGACCCTGATCCCGAATGGCAATTCGGCGATACCAAAAAAGAAGCACAAAGGGAGGCGGCTTACCGCTTTCTATGCTATTTGATGGACTACGAGCCGGAAGAATAGATCCATAATAGGATGGTTTTCTTAAATGAGGGCCTAAAAGGCCCTTTTACTAATGTATTAATAGCTTAAATTTTCATATAAGTGTAAGCTTTTAGCATGATTGAAGAAAAGATTAAGGTTCCTGCGGTCAAGGAAATACTTTGGCAAAGCTATCCTAAGACAGCATCCACGCCCAAAGAAGTGTTGCCGATTATTTCAGCCTTTAAAAAACATTTGAAGGAAATATATTCTTACGATCCGAACCATTATAGGCAAAACAGTAATGCGGTATTAGAAACAATCCGACCGGATTTAGAAGCATCCGGCTATGTGGTTGAAAGATCAAAAAAACAAGAAGACTTAATCCCGGTTAGTGTTTTATATGGTCAGAATGACAAACCCATAAAATCCTTTTATGCGGATGCATTTAATAAAGAGACGAGGACCGTTTTAGAGGTTGAAGCAGGCCAGGCGGTAATTAACTACAAATTCCTTAAAGACATCTTTGAAGCGTGCATGATGGATAACGTCGATTACCTAGCCGTAGCTGTAAAACAAGTGTATGTTCCAAATAACGGAATTGGCCACTACGACTTCCAAACAGTTTGCGACGGCTTTCTAGATACGATCTACGCATCTAATGGGATCACGTTTAAATTAAAGGGAATTGTCATAATCGGATACTAGCCGTACCTATAGTAACGCTCGCATATTCTATGCAAAAACTCTATAATTTTCCCAATGGGAAAGAGCGCACCAGATTTTAGATACTTTAATCCGGTAAAGTTCTTCGACTCTCACGCAGAGGTTGAGGAACTCTTTTTACATTGGACCGACTATGATGATTCCGAGAACAGACTTCAAGCATTAATTCCTGAAGAAGATTTTCCCGGTCTTTCTTTGCTTAGGAATTATTACGTTTCCCATACGGGTTCAGGGTTCGGCGCATTCTCAACCGCTCAATTAATCGCAAGTGAACAAGATGCTTATGAGAAAAAGACGGACCAAAGCGCGGCCAATGAAAGAGAATCGCTCGAATTCTTTCTTTCCGTTGTAGACAAATGTCTCCAAGAAGAAAAAGCAAAACATAAGCCGGAAGACGATCCAAACGCCCACCTTCCTTATTCTTTAGATTCTGAATCCCTATCCGATTGGAACTGGGAAAAGCAAAAGTGGGATGATGCATCAAAAAGAATAAGTGATATGGAAAACCTGATGGGTACCCCATACACGCTGCATGTTGTCTTAGAAGACAAAAGAAACGTTTTCATCAACGAAACGGAAAGATATCGGATGACTTTCATGGACAGCGAACTGCCCATGATTACCAAAGCCCTTGGACCAAACAATATTTTTCTCGGCCGTCTATTTGACATCCCCGGACCATTGTCCGAAAACGAATTGATGTTTCTTCGTCAAAAGACAAAATCGACTTTTCGCGGCGTCAGAATAGCTTTAAAAAGAAACGTAAACATCAAAAACGGAAAAATTATTTCTACCGAGGATCTCTACCGTGACAACTTCACTGAAGAAGGGCCGAAAACCACGGATCCCTTTTTGCAGGACGTATACTACAAAAGAAGAGGCGATGCCAATATTGGCGACATCATACAAACGATCCAATCCAACCAAATGGATATAGTTGCATGCCCGTATGACAAGCATGTTTTCGTCCAAGGTGTTGCTGGTTCCGGCAAAACGATGGTTCTCCTCCAAAGACTTTCGGACATGGTTTCGCTCAATAGAAACTTAGACACCAAAAAAGTTTTCTTTATTCTTCCTAATCCTGAATTTGGTGAGTATTTCGATGCTTATTTTGAAGAACGCCACTTGACGACCATAGGAAAAGCAACAATGGCCTCCTATTTAATGGGTATCGTTGCGCGTTACTATGCGCAATTTGCGGAAAGTTCCTTTATCGAAACTACCGAAGCAGGGAAGGTCGTCCCTGCATCAGCAAGTCCTTCGAGAGTTTTAGTACGCAACCTTCCGGAGAAATGGAAGAGGTCAACCTGTATCGATAAATTTGGATCCACCGATGTCAGGAAGGTAATGTACTCCTCACCGTTAACGAAGCTTATAAAAGACGTCACTAAGGCCCATAAGACCAAAAAAATCCGTGTCGAAATCCCACCTAGGTCCGACTACAACAAAGCCCAGGCGAAAGGATTTGCCGGTAGCTACGATGCATGGGTGAAAACCATTCGTGGCGACGATCCATCGTTTTCAAACAAAAACCCTTACGTAGACTTGCAGGACTTTGAGAGACTAATAGCCGAATTCCTTCGCGCCTCGAGAAGCCTTTCCAAAGACAAATCCATTCCCATTACCTTCGAAGGCATTGAGGAAGCTAAAGAAACTATTTCAACGGCCTTAGCATACGGATTGGTCAAGTTCCTTTTTGAAACGTTTGGTCCCCTAAAAGAAAAGTATCAAGACACTTTCTTAGCTATTGACGAATGTCAGGACTATAACTACCGAGTTTTCCAGGTCATTCATCAAGTTTCCCCAAAAACGGTTTTAAACCTATTCGGTGATATTGCTCAAGACATTGGGTTCCACGGGAACGTTTGGGACAAGTCGCAAGGTATTGCCGAACAAATCGAAAACCATGTCGACTTTAAATTCGTCAAGTATTCGTTGCTAGAAAATTACAGGAATTCCAACGAAATTCTCGCTTTTTGCAAGCAAACATTCGGCATCAAGGATCAAGGCTACGGTGTTTCAACAATGGAACCGGCAAAGATAGACCTCAAACGATTAATTGCTTTGCTAACCTTCCACAAGACGCTGCGTGACCGTTCGGCCATAATCTATGATCGCGATTATGAAACCGCGGTACGGACATATTTAAAGCCCTTGTTTGAACATTATGGCTTTGCTGATGTGAAAATCCTTGACCCGGTTGACGCTAAAGGACTTGAGTTTGACAACGTTTTCATAGTTGGATACGTAAACATGAATTTCAACGAAAGGTATGTCGCGTCTACCAGGGCCCTAAACGAGCTCTATATTGTCCAAACTAGATTAGGAGAGAACGAATAATGGTGTTGTTTGACAACAAAGAAAAACAACGAAAACGCCTTATCGACGGATGTTCGGCCATTCGCGCTCTTTTAGAATTGAATGCAACTATAAACATTAACCGCGATTACGATCATTGCATTGTCGTAACCCAGGCTTTTCCGACAAAGCAAAGGCTCTTGGATTTCAGCGAATCACAAGCATTACAATTAGCGAATAATGCGTCAAAAGAAGCAATCGCAGTAAAAAAACATAATAAAACGCAATGGGAGACTTACTTCTCTAAAGTTAACACATTGTTGCTTGAACATCCGTTTACCTCTGCCGAAGCAAAAGCTTGCCAAATAAAAGAAAAAGATTATTTTGGCATGGCATCTGCATTGTTTTGGGAACTAGGCATAAAGCCGGATGATCAAGAGATCACAGTCATAATCCAAATAGGACTTATCGGCGACCCATCTTCCCAAAAGACTTTTGAATTTAACGAAAACGTCTTATCGAACGCTGAAGATATCACCCAAAATACGCTTAACGAACTACGCGTTGAAGAGCCGGAAGAGGTCATACCCGCCCACGAAGATCAAACTATTCATTCTCCTGAACCGATAACTCCAGCCATAGAGGAATCTTCTCCTAAGCCCACCGAAAAGCAGGAGCTTATACAAAATACGGATGAGATTGTTAGCCCTATGGAAGTTCCCGAAGAAGAGCCAGAAGACGATCAGGATCTAGATGAAGCAAACGAAGAGGTCGACCAAGCACTTGCCTCTACGCATCAAGAAGAAAACGAATCTTTTTCGGATTTTGTTGTCGTGGATGAAGCCCAAGCACAACCGGAGACCAAAACCGAACAAATACAAGGCGAGGAAGTCGAAAGCTTGGAGCCTTCAAACGAAAACGTAAATTTCGAAGGCATAGACCAAGAAGAGGATCTTTCTTTAAACGTTTCAGGCATTACTCCAGGGAACATCTTGGATGCTGTTAAAGCAGATCCGACTTTGCAAAGCCTTTACCCATTATTTAAAGACGACAAAACTATGATCGGCTTAATGGCCAGGGAATTAATAATGGCCAAGAAAAATAGCCAATGAGCATATTTATTCTTTAGAATCCTCATAAGTTTTGTTAAACTTTGTTAAATGGATTTTTCAGAAGAAGTGCTCTCGGTACGCTCCGATTTGCACTTAAGCCAAAAGGAATTGGCTCAACAGCTAGGAGTTACCAACGTAACAATATCGCGTTGGGAAAACGATAAAAGCACGCCCACAAAGCGTCAGCGAATGGCGTTTTATAAATTTTGCAAAGCAAACGGCATCGGAGGCATAGGCAAATGAAGCCCCTCAAAGTAGCAACCGTATTTAGCGGTGTAGGCTCATTCGAAACTGCTTTGAATAACCTCGGTATCAAACACGAGATAGTTTTTGCTTGTGACAACGGAGAACGAGAAATCAGCGGCAAATTCGAAGAAATCAAGAAGCATATCCTTGGCCTATCTAGCATAGAAGCAAATACCTACGTCAAAGGCCTTTACGACGCTACCCGTAAGCCAAATTACGTCAAACAAACATATTTTGCTAATTACGATATTACAGAAGAAAAATGGTATGAAGATATCCGCTTCCTTGATGGAAAACCATTCAAAGGCCAAATCGACTTATATGTAGGGGGAAGCCCTTGCCAAAGCTTCTCCAACATGGGCAAAAGGAAAGGACTTGAAGATACACGCGGCACACTATTTTTCGAATACGCTCGCTTAATCAAAGAAATGCAGCCCAAAGTTTTCATTTACGAAAACGTTCCTGGAATGCTCAACCACGATAAAGGAAATACATGGAAGACAATTAAAAGTGTATTTGACGAACTCGGATATCATATCCAAATGGACATATTAAACGCTCAGGATTATGGGCTTCCGCAAAATAGGAAAAGGCTTTTTGTCATCGGCTTTAAGAACGAACATAAGTTTTCATTCGCTCCAAAGATTCCTTTGGAAAAAACAATGTTTGATTACCTGGAGGAAAAGGTTCAGCCGAGATTCTATTTAGGCAAAAAAGGCTTCGAATTCGTTACCAACCCTATTTATTTCGGGAGAGCGGAAGTCAACAGCCCTATAATTCGAACGCAAAAAGCAAACCAACAGTTCAATTGGAACGGCGACTTTGTATTCCAACCTATCGAAGAAGTTGAACACGATGCCGATATCCTGAAAAGAGCATATGTCGGACAATATAAAGGTCAAACAGGAGTTTGTAGACAATTGACCCATAGGGAGTGTTTTAGACTAATGGGATATCCCGATACCTTCAAAATCGTCGTTCCAAACGTCCAAGCATATCGTCAAGCGGGCAACTCGATCGCGGTAAACGTAATGGAAATGGTTATCAAATCAATAATAGAAACGGGGGTATTCGAATGAAAATTGCCACCGTATTCAGTGGGATCGGAGCCTTTGAGTGGGCTTTACATCGCCTAAGTATTAATTATGAAATCGCTTTTGCATGTGACACAGGCGAAAGAGAAATCGAATATGATTTAGAAAAAGAACGACAGGTCATTAAAGGCCTGAAGGGTCCAAAAGAAAAACGCGAATATGTCGAAAGGCTATATGCGTCAAAGACAAGACAAACAAATTTTGTCCAAATTAGTTATCTCAAGAACTACGGTCAAAAACTCATCGATGGCAATTTCTTTCAAGACGTAAGACTGCTCGATGGTACCGATTTTTCAGGCCAAATCGATATTTTGGTTGGGGGGAGCCCTTGCCAAAGCTTCTCCTCTGTCGGTTTTCAAGGCGGGCTCGAAGACACAAGAGGAACCTTGTTCTATGAATATGCGCGTCTTGTCGATGAAATAAAACCGAGGATATTTATCTTCGAAAACGTAAGAAACATTTTAACTCACGATAACGGCCGCACTTGGGAAGTAATCGAAAACGTATTCGCATCGCTTGGATACAAATATAAATTTGAAATATTAAACGCCTCTGATTACGGCGTTCCACAAACCAGGCGTCGTCTTTTTCTTGTCGCTTATAGAGATGGCGAACTCCCTTTTGAGTTCCCTCCAAAAGGAAGAAATCTCAATTTTACAATGAAGGATTTCTCGGAGAACAATTGCGCTATAGGCCATTTCACCTTCGATAAAGAAGGCGATTTAAAAATTGAAAGAGTGCCAGGTAACCCGGATCCAAAGTATATCCTAACGCCTAAACTTTTCCGTTACGTTATGAAATCGGGAACAAGGAATTTTTATTCAAAGCCAGAAATCAACAAAGATATCGCGCGAACGGTTCTCAAAACGATGGGAAACCGTCATAGGGCAGGGGTTGATAATTATCTATCGTTCGACGGCACGCAAAATCTTGGATCGGTCAGAATGCTCACTGAGCGCGAAGCTCATCGTCTCATGGGATTCACCGATGATTACCAAATAGTTGTTTCCAGGGCTCAAGGGTACAAACAAGCCGGGAACTCTATAGTGGTAGATGTGCTCATGGCGATAATCAAAGAAATGATTAAGGCAAAAGTTATATAAAAGGAGGATCACTATGTCGGCCATCGTTAAGCAAACCATAAGAATTGGAGTCACTAAAGGTGACGCGTTTCCAAGCAACCGTATTGAAGGTTCTAGCAATACAGGAACGTATTTTGTAAGTTCAAAAAAAGACTGGCCGCTATTCGAATCCTATTTTATTGAAGGCCAAAAGTATTATTTCGATACCAAGAGAATCATTTCTTACTGTGCATCTCTCCCAGAGGTTTTTAAAGAGTGCTGTGAATTGATGCCGGATCATTATTCTTCATTAAAGTCATATCTTAAGCTTTTCCTTCAAGCCTCTCTAAATCCCGAAACGAAGGTTGTCCTCCGTGCCAATGACCAAAGAATTTTCATGAAATTTGAAGACAACACAAGGCCTTTGGAAGACGCATTCCGACATCTCCTATATGGGGAAATTTCTGTCGTCGTGTTAGAAAAAAATGACGACGGTATCGCAATATATGCGGAACCTGATTACGGTAGCAAAGGTCCAACCAAACTTCCGAAAAAAACATCATTGGACGACTTATTGTTAGTTGAGGAGGACGAATAAACTATGTCATCGATCGACCCAAGAGAAACGAAATACGACCTCTACAAAAAATGGATTCTCAACATCAAGGCCAAAGGAAAAGCTTGGTCCGATATAACTTTCGCATGTAAAGGAGACGAACAAGGTCTCAAGACGTTTTTAAAAAATAAGGCCGACGAAGACATGTGGGACCCGATCACCGTTGAAGAGTGGATGGCTGTAGTGGACTATATTCAGCAAATCAATGCAGACAACAAAATCGGTTTCATTCATGATCCTAAAAAAGCCCCAATTTCCCCTTCTGATAAACCCAATAGTTGTTGGCAACTCTATAAGAAGAAACTGAAGGATGAAAAACACTTCACCGAAGCCAGCATAATGGCTATTGAAGAAGCAGGGAAACGAGTTTTGTCGCAAATTGACTTAACCACACCAAAGACAGACCCTGTTCGTGGAATGGTCATGGGAAATGTCCAGTCCGGCAAAACCGCAAACATGGCTGCGGTTATATCTATGGCCGCTGACTATGGTTACAATTTCTTTATCGTCCTTTCTGGCACGATCGAAAACTTACGCGACCAAACTCAAAAAAGGCTTATTGCCGACTTATCAAACGATCAAGAAACAATCCATTTTCATTTGTTAGAACATCTTAGCGGTGCGACAAAACACCCCGATCGTCTTCAAGATTTGTCTTTAGATGACGTAGATGCCGCTGCATTCAAATCCACGCATAGATATTTGTGTGTTTGTCTAAAGAACTCGACTAGATTAAAAGATCTACTTGTTTGGCTTAATGCCGATGAAGCCAAAAAATCAAAACTTCGTATCCTTTTGTTGGATGACGAAGCTGATCAGGCCGGCATTAACACTCGTGACATAGACAAAAAACTCGCTACAGCAATCAACCGTTACATCAAAGATATCGTTTTTTGTAAAGACAAAAATGAGAATCCACGAATGCCGTATGGCTCAATGAACTATATTGGCTATACCGCCACACCATATGGAAATTTGCTTAACGTAGCGAGAGAAGACGAATTATATCCCAAAAATTTTGTTCTTTGCTTACCAACGCCTTCCGAATATATTGGCCCTCAGCAAATATTTGGGCTTGTCGATGTGAATCCTGGACTGCCTATTGTAAACACAATATCCACTGACGAAATTGTAAACATTTCTAAAACAATATCCTTTGGATATGCGGACGTACCGCCAGCCCTTAAAGATGCTTTGTTATGGTTTGTTTGTGCTTTGGCCATCGGAAGATACTGGAAGAAAAAACGAGCCTTTACCATGCTTATCCATACTAGCCAACGTGTTTTACTTCACGAACAAATGGCCGATTCTATTCAGCAATTCTTCAATGACCTTAAAAAGAGGGATTACTTAAGTGACCTAAAATCCGTTTATAACGAACAAACCCAACATTTAACCTTAAAAGATTTCCTCGAAACCATGTCAGGGTATAACGAGCCAGAGAAAATCAAACAATACCCTGATTTCGAAGCCTTGGAACCGTTTCTCAAAGAACTTGTTGAATCTGGCTTAACTCATATTTTGCTAAACGATGATGGATCTAATTTCGAGTTCAGCAAGAAAATCCATCTTTGCATCGATAACTGCAAGCAAAACGCTTTATCAGAAGACGAGGTTATGATGCGAATTGTTTACCCGGAAAAAGAACAGCTTGAGGCGATGGAAACCGCCCCGGGCTTTATTGTGGTAGGTGGGGCCACGCTATCCCGCGGCTTAACTCTAGAAGGCCTAGTGTGTTCATACTTTTGGCGAACAACGACGATGGCCGATACATTAATGCAAATGGGCCGCTGGTTCGGATATCGCCATGGTTATGAATTACTGCCTCGTATTTGGCTTTCTCAACAAACAAGGGATCAATTCACGCGGCTGTCGTTGCTCGATTACAATCTACGCCATGAAATTGATGTCATGTCGGATCGTGGTTTATCTCCAAAGGATGTCGGACCGAAAATCGATAGTTTCCCTGACTACAAACAGTTAATCATTACAAATGCAAAGAAGATGCAGAAAGCACAATCAGTCGAAGTGGCATTTGGCAATAAGTCAGGCCAAACCACCAAATTCTTTGAAGACCCATCGATCAATCATTCTAATCGTCAAGCCGCAATATCCTTCATTAACGATTTGGGTCCATTGGATTTAGAGGCAATAGGCAATTTACACAATCCAAACATTGATATGTCCAACCCGGATAATATTTGGTTTGATGTGGACTATAAGGCCGTCTTCGATTTCTTGGCCAAGCTAAATTTCCCAGCCCAGGTTGCAACTTTAGGCGACATCAAAAAAGTTGAAGAATGGTTCAAAGCAGAGTTTGAAAAAGGCCACTTAAAAAACTGGGACATCATTCTCTCTTCAAATGATAAAGGAAAAATCATGGATTGCTTTGCCAATGGTATTAGTATCCATATGCCTACGCGTACTCGAGAGAACCCGGAAAAACAAGGGAAGCAGCCCGATCCACAAAAATTTGATGTAAGAGCCATCACCTCTCCAAGAGATATGCTCTTGGACATCTGCGCTGACGGCCTTGATCCGGATTATTTAGATGCGCTTCAAATCAAAAATGTGTCGAAACTTAACAAACTGCTTGGGGTCAAAAATGCATCCATGGCACAAAAACGCATCGCTTTTAGGAAAATGGACACCCCTTTATTGATCCTATATTTCATAGATAAAGATAGTGGCATCAAAGATCCTAAATGTTTCCCGACCGATGGAACAATTCCCGAAAGATTGCCTTTGAACACGCCCGAAGACTTATTCGGCTATTATGTCTATATCCCATATGGAGTAGGGGACGACGGAGAAACACAAATCCTTTCGAACACAAAAGTTACAGTCAAACTCGAGTTCGATAATAATGAGGTCGATAACTATGAAGAAAATGTTGATTAGCCCATTAGAAAAAGGGAATTTCGTTAACGGCGGTCATTCCGTCCTTACCTCCATAGCAGATGAATCTACCCCAAGTGTCGATCTTCTTGTCAGAGAATCAATTCAAAATTCTCTTGATGAAATTAGGAAGGACGCTGAATTTGCCAAGGTCGATTTCTCTATGGGCATGTTCCAAACAGATGTCCTAGCATCGACGATGCCCGATCTAGAGCCGCATATTTTGAAATGTGTATCAGTCACAAAAGCCCATTTCCTTTCTATTTCTGACATCAATACTAATGGGCTTTTGGGAATGCCTTACGAAAGAGAAGGCAAACCCAACAACCTTTATAACCTAGTGTTCCATTTCCGTGCGGCCGACAAGACATCCGCAAAAAAAGGAGGATCATGGGGAATCGGCAAATCCGTCTATTATCGTTACGGAATCGGCCTTGTTTTCTATTATTCCCGGACGTATGAGGCTAGAGATTATCAAGAAAAGCTCGTCGGTGTTCTTATTCAAGACGAGACTGAACCAAACTGCATCATGAACGATTTCCAGGGCAAACCCTCAACAGGTATTTGCTTTATAGGAGATAAAAAACGGCACGAGGGAAAAGAACAGTGTTGGCCAATAATGGACGGCGATCAAATCGCAGAATTCCTCAGCATATTCGGCATTTCAAGATTCAAAGAAGAAGAAACTGGAACGCGGGTAATAATCCCGTTTATCGATTATTCGTCGTTATTGTCAAACTCCAATTACAAAGGAGACGACATACATTGGAGATCCGAGGTATTCGAAGACGCCTTCGAGATGGCGATTCAAAGATGGTGGTTCCCCCGACTTAACAACAAAGCGTACAAAGGAAAACGCTTTGTGGCCCATGTCGGAAACAAACAAGGCAAAGTTGAACTAAACCCATTTTTCCAGCACCTGCAAGACCTCTACAACGGCGAAAACAACGATGCTGACGTTTATCCCATTACCGACCCATATAGCGGAACAACCGATATCTTAGGTTATCTAAAGGTGGTCAAAATGACCCCTTCCGAGCTCGGTGTTGAAATCCCTCCGGATTATTATGCCAACCCATACGCACAGGTTGACGTAAACAACGGCTCGGAACCGGATAACGACATCATTTTCGCCTATATGAGAGACTTCGGCTTAGTCGTGAATTATGACGCAAGCATTATTAAGAGTATAACGACTCCACAAGGACTCTATTTAATTGCTTTATTTGTCCTAAACGATCAAGCCTCAACCCCTGACAAATCCGAAACTTTAGGCGCTTACCTAAAAAGCTCTGAACAGCCGAACCATAAAATGTGGACGGATATTCCAAACAACAAAAAGTTCCCAAAGTTTGGAAAAGGTTACCCTTTCAAAAAAATCTTCAAGAAGATCAACCAAACCCTAAAAGAAAAATATGGTGAGAAAACCGATCCTAGCCAAATAGCGGGCCCTGCTGCATTGAGAAAAAGAATTGGAGAGATTCTTTTACCACCATCTGACTTTGGCAAAGAACCTGACGGCGGTAACGGAGGACATGGTGGAAGCGGTGGAAAACGCGTATCTAAGAAACGGCCATATAGAATGGTCAACGACGCAAGAAAAGGCAATTTGTTGGGCTATATTTTCCACTTTCATTTGTCTCCAGGAAAAGAGGGCCACGCTTTTGGATCTATAGTCACTGGCGGTGGTTCCTATACTTTTTCGGAATGGGAGAAATTAGGTTTCAAGATGCCAGTAGAAGTGGCGGAGCTGGAAGTTCTAGCGATAAATGAAACCAAAGGCTTAATGTCTTATCCCTCAAACAAATGGAATAGCACATTAGCCCTTGCAAGCAAAACCAAAGGTCCAAAGGCTCTAGAAATCAAACCCGATAGGTCGAAAACCGGAACTGTAAAAGGTTTTGTCGTTTCTAACGTTTCCAAAGAAGACGTTGAGATCTCCATTCGAGTGTATGTTAGACCGCTTGATTTGACTTACCAAATAGCGATGGATGGAGAAGTCAAAGATAAACAAAAAGAGGAGGACTAAACGATGCCAGCGGAATTTTTATATCCTACAATCAGCAAAGCCATAATCAGCTCCTCCGGCATTCGCCTAGATAGATCATTCTATTTTGTTAAAGACGGCGTTAGGCATGATCTAAAAGAAGGCCCGCTGCCAAAATCTACAAACGAATTGGAACGCAGGCTTGAAGATGAGACCTCTAGTTGGAATCATCGGTCCGACCCGGTTCATGCAATTTTTACTGTATCCATCAAGTACCCTAACGAATTCTATGGAACATACGGAATAGCCGCAAGCAAGACCAAATTGGGCCTTGGAATAGAATGGAAAGCAAAGGATTCCAAAGTACGGGGCTATCAATTTCTCGGATACATTCAAGAAAGCGAAACCCCGATTAAACTTGATTCGATAGATACAACAATAAAGGACCTAACCAGCGACGTATATGTTAGGTTAGTCATCTTTGTCTCCGAACCAGGCGTATTGAAAAAAGATGAGTTTTTCGGCAATGAAAAGGGGCTAGTTCTTGGGAAAATCGATGCCTTCCATATTTGCGTCGAAGGCAAAGGTTCCGTCTTCCCACTAGACACAATAGAAGACCAAAACGGACCATTGTGGAGCGTCTTCGTAGAATTTGACGACGCTTATTCGGATCCGTTTGACGACGAATACATTTATGTTGCTTTCAACAAATTAAACCCAGCTTATAAATACATCGATTTTGAGTCAAAGGAGTACAACGAACCGTTCATGAAACAAACGTTCGCTGCTGCTTTGGCGACTTTGCTACTAGAAATACGTAGCCGCTATCCGGATGAGGTTTTCAATTTAGAGAAGAAATCCGAACCAGGTTCCATCCACACAGCTATTAAATATTTTGCTGACGTTAAGAAAATAGACGTCAATGGATCGCCTGCAGAATTAGCTAAAACGGTTACGGCGTTTATAGAAAAGGAGTTATAAAAATGAATTTCATCAAACTCCCGCGCGATAAAGCGATGGTTCTGTTCAACAATTTCATAGAGGCCGGCAAAGCGGAATATGACAAAACCATCAAAGACGATTACCTAAAACTACGCAAAGACATTCTAACGATGGTTTCTTCCATCAAAGGCAAGGAATATCAATTTGATCTCCCTCTAGCGTTATCTTTCTACGAATACACCATGAGCAACATGCCCGGTTTCAATGAAGCGGTAGCGGCTGACAACGATTTTTGGCGCTATGTTTGTTGCTGCGTTGTTCCGGACGTAATTCAAGCAAGGCACGGTTTGGTTAACACGTACTATTATCAAAAAACATATCGAATATATTTCCAAGCTCTATGGTGGTATATCCATCTTTCATGGCAAGGAAGCATAGAAGCTACTAAAGAAGCCTTAAAGCCTCTAAACACTGACTATATCCAAGCACTTGTGGAAAGAAGCGGAAAAGACGGCCTTTATCTAGAGGTCTCTAGAGAAATTATGCGACAGCTAGCTTTATTACCTACTGAGGTACGCAATAAGCAGATGGACGATAAAAATCTTTTCCGACGCGTGATGATACAAAACACCGCGAAAAACGGATGTTTTAACTTAATCTTCGAAGGCAAAGCCAAAGAATACGTATACTTGCTCTATAAAGCCTGTGGCGTGGAGGTAAAAGATTATGAACGCAATTGAACTCGAAATCAGAAACATGTCCGCCTATGTTGTTGGCAGCGTTAAAAGGATAAAAAACATCTTCGCTGACGGCTATCTTGTGAGATCCCCAAACGAATATCAAATAGCCATTCCCTTTGATCGGGAAGGGGATTTTTCCGATGACTTTGTAGGCATCCACATGAATTCGGGTGATCTTGAATACGCTGGAGAAAAGATACACGTCCTCTATTTGCACGCCTCGGACACACTGGACATCATCAAACTAGTTCCCATCGCTGAACAATTCATATGGGTAAGCTCTCGCTCTCAGATCTTAGATGATCCTTATGGTTGGTTTGATGAATGGCGAAAGATTTTCGGCGACTCCGTCAAAAAACAAAGCGTATCGGACGTTGTGGCTGAAATGGTCGCTTTCCGAGAGATTCGAAAAATCGACCCAACCGTTAAATGGATGGGACCCAAGGGAGGCAGCCAGGATATAGTTGGAAAGGACCATCTTTATGAGGTCAAGTCTACCACGACCAAAAGCGGTACGAAGGTTTTCATTAACAGCGCCATTCAATTGATGGGAAACAAACCGGAATCGTTGGTTTTTGTGAGGCTTGAATACAAGCCTTATGGAGAAACCATCGAATCCATCAAAGAAGATCTTCTAGCTTCCGGCTACCCGGAAGAAGAAGTAGAAGCAAACCTTGCTAGGAAGGGAATACTGAAGGGTTCAAAATATCGGAAAATAGGTTATGAAATCATCGAAATTCTTTCATATGATGTAACCCCTGATATTTTTCCAAAAATTACATTATCTGACCTCAATGAAAAAGCGCCGCTTAACAACATCATCGACTATCAATTGACGCTAAGCTTGGATACCCTTCCCAGTACTTCAATCTTCAAAAAGGATTAGGTCATCTAATTCCTTTATCATATTTTCTTCATTAGCCCTGACCAACCTGCTGATGTGTTCGATGCGCTCGTAGGAAGTCAGGGTTTTTAGTGTCCCGATTTTAGATAGATCGGGCTCAATGCTTTTCAAGGTATGAGATTCAGTCGATAAAAATTTGATCGTTGAACCATTCGTGCGTCTTTTATTGCAAAGAACAATATAAGCTGAATAGGCGTACAAAAACATTCGAGCCAAAGTTGCCTCTTTGTCGCTGCAAAGCATGCCTTCACAATCGGAAACAAAATCTTCTCCCAAGGGGAATCGGCTAGTTTTCTTTTTTTCTTTGTCTTCGACTCCAAGAAAATCATACAAAGTAATACCACAGGCATCCGAAATGGCTATTGCAGCAGTTAGAGTTATACCGATTTCTCCAGTTTCGTATTTTTGTATAGCCGACGCCGAAAGCTTTACGAATTCGGCAAACTGGTTTTGATTCATATTCCGTTTTTTTCGCTGCGCCTTAATAGTTTCAACAGCGTGAGCTTGAATTGGATCGCTGATAACTTTCATATAACTCTTCCTCGAAATTTTCATAAGTATGAGAGAAATATCATGATTGTGCAATTATTATCACATTTATGTTTCAAAAAGTTCGACTCGATATATCATCAAGCCTCGATATGTAATATTGGCGCCCAAGGGTACTTAGGGCGGGGCCACGCTCTCCAATAATAAGGAGTGCAAAAATGTTAAAATCTTTCGTCATCAAAGGTGATTTGGAACATGACGGTACTTTCCGTATAACCGATGGGGAAGAGGTCGACGCTAAAGTCGCAGATCCTGTTCTTTTCTTTGACCAATTCTATGGAAACGGATGGCACCTTGTTCAAGTAATTCCAACCCTTTACACCTGCAGCAACAACCGAATGAGCCTTAACGAAAGCGTTTGGATTCTCGAAATGGCCCACTTGGCATAAACTGCGAAAATCGTGGAGGCGGTTCCGGAGCCGTCTCTTTTTCTATTATGTGCAAAGCTTGCGCTTTATAATTTTTACAAGCAAATCAGGAGGCCGACCAATGAGCGATCTTTATCCCGCCACCATCGAAGATGTTAAAATCCGTTTTCAGACCATCTTTGAGTCCGTAGCCGATATTCACAGACTCCGTTATGGGGATAAGCCAAAACCCAATTACACGCAGACGCTGCCATCTTTGGAAACGTTAAAAAACGACGAGTACATAACCGAATATCTATTCGAAAATCTTTCTCGCTTATACGATTTGTATAAAAAGATCAGAAAAAGAAAAGAAGCCAGCCAAAAGAAGCTCGACAGCATATATGCCCTTCAGACAATTATCCTGACGGATTTGTATGAAGAGATTAAAGCGCTTATCGAAGAGGACCAAGAACATAGCTTAGAAACCCTCTGGAAAGAATTATTAGGATAAGCCGTTTGGCCGTTTCGAAAGACTATGCCTATATGATAAAAGGGCGGAAAATCGCCCTTTTTATTACGCTGCTGGAACGGAAATTAAGCTCGGTGATTTATTAAAGAAATCCGATATTGCAGTCTTCTCGTCCGGAAGAAGATGGGAATACGTCGATAAGACCATGGCCTCAGTGTCTCCGACCCAACGTGCGACGGTTCGATAGCTCATCCCGTTTCCAAGGAGGTTGGATACGCAACTATGCCTGAATTCATGTAGCTTAATAGGCTCTAAGCCGGCGGCGGAAGCATACTCGTTGCACTTCCTTCTAACCGTCGTTTGGCCTTGTACGTAGGATCCGGGCCTGGGCTTGTTCGTAGGAAACACAAATCCCTTCGCGTGCTCTTCGTATTTCATTCTTTCGATATAAGGACGCAACGCATCGATGATCGGGTAGTCCCGGATCGAATTGTTTGTCTTGGGAGTAGTAAACATCTGACCGACTTCCAACGACTTATTGAGCATGTTCCTCTTGATGTGAAGTTTGTCCCTATCAAAGTCTTCCCATTTAAGGCCAAGACATTCGCCGATGCGAAGCCCGTAATAGAAGAGGAGTGAGAAGAGGAATCGATCTTGCTCGTCTTTAATGACGGCAAGGAATTTGGCGAAGTCATCCGCTGTGTAGATGTCGTATTTCTTTTCCTTGGGAATGAAGTTCTTCTTTTCGAAGATGCAGTCCGGATCAATCGACGGATTGCTCTTTCTAAGAAACTTCACATAGGCTTTGCAAGCGTAGATGCAGTTGGTGATATTGTGTTTTCTGCCGTTGAGCGTTCTATTCACGTTCTCAAGGAAGGCGACGTCGACTTTGGAGATTGGGATGCCCTTGAAGAGCTTGACGATGTAGTTTTCCATCGTGAGATGATAGTCGTAGTAGGTGGAGGGCTTTAGGCGCAACTTCAGTTCCTCCATAAACAAAGGATAAAGGGCGTCGCAGGTAACTTCGTCCGTCTTCCTAGGAGTTTGCAGGGAAGCGGCGAATGTCGGTTCGTATTGCTGCGCGTCCTTCTTGCGCATGAATTTTTCATCCGTCCCCAAAGGACCGTAGCAGTAGTATTGCTTTTTTCCGATGGTGATGCGGATGAAGTAACGTTGTTTGGTTTTGTGGTAATAGACGGGCATTGTTCATTCCTCACTTTCGTTGTCGTCTTCGTTATCGATGTATTTGACGGATCCCAATTTGAATACGTCGTGGGTAAATAGTTCTTTGATGTCCTCAGGGACTTCGGGCGCTTTTCCGCCGATGCAATCTAAGATTTGCGCCAAGACCTCCGGTAGGTCTTCATAGGTCTTCTTCCCTCTGCTTATGAGATAGTTGTTGATCTTGAAGTAATCGTCCATGTCGAACCTTGAAACGGCCTCGGCGATCAGGTACATGTACATGTCGAATCCATAATCCGGCATAATGGCAATAAGCCTTGCAAGGCACTTGGAGGCGTCTTCGTACAGCCATCTCGCATTGCTTTCCACGGTGGACTCGATGCGTTGCTTTCCCAAAATGTTTATTTTCTGAGCCGCCCCGATGAAGGCCGCCCATTTGGACCAGGTCTTCATCTTGTTTTTATTCGACTCGGACAGGACTTTCTCCTTTAGGTCGATCATTCCGGCAAGGCATCCCACGATGGCTTCGGGCACGGCGCGTTTGTCGGGAGATTCATAGGCGGTGGTCAGCATCGCCAGCGCGTTTACGGCTGAGTCATGGTAGTAGCGGACTTCGTATCGCACCCAATAGTTCACGTTGAGCGACCCCATGCCCTTTCCAAGCCTTTCTGCAAGCTTGTTGTAGACACATAGTTGGGAATTCGTCCGTCCTCCGAGCGTTACAGACCATCTGCCGTCCTTGCCTTCGTAAATGGTTCCAGTGGGGTCGCCTTCTTCCTCTTGCTGCTCAATGCTTTTGGTTGGTTTTGCCTTGCGGTTTTTCCTGAGCTTCGTCGAGAATTCGCCCTTTTCGAACTTCTCTTTCAGCTCCTCCAATGGGATTTTCCCCGAGAAGTCGTCCGTTGGGATGTCGAGTCGCGTGCATTTGCCTCGGTATTCTGCGATGGTGTGGAAGAGATGGAGCCAGGCGTCATGGACGGCTTTTCCGATCACCTCATCGCTTTCGCCAAAGTGAGAGCCTTGAACTTTGATCTCGAAATTCCGGCAAGCCTGACCTTTCATTTCGATCACATACGTTTCTTCGCCGAACGAATTCTTGGTCAGGTTGCCTCCGGCCAACACGACGAGTTCTTCGTCGTATTTGTACATCCTGTCGTAACCGCCTACCCCTTTCTTGGGGAATACCTTTTTGATGTCTCCGCCAAAGGCCTCGATCAGCTTCTCGAGATGCTTGAAGCTTGCTCTTTCTGGGTTGAATTCCCCATCGAACCTTACCTTCAGGTAATCGATGCAGACCTGATAGTCGGAGTACGAGCTAGGAGGGGTTTCACTCACCCCTCCACCCGCTCGCACATCCGTGATGGTTTTGTCACTTTTGTCATTGTTGTTCATACTTTTCCTTTCCGTCCGAGGCCGGGCCCCAACTGAAGTTTTGGGGCCCCTCCGTTTCAACCGGACGACTTCCTTCCCTTCGAGGAAGGTAGTTACGGACGCTTTTGCGTCCTATATCGCTATCGCGATTGGTAATAGGGATTGGCGGCCTTTTCGGGCCGCCCCTGGGGATTCCTTCCCGCAAACGTTTACCGTTTGCACCCTGGCTTATTTTTGGCGGGGGTTCGGATCTTTTGCTGCCGCACATGTCATTCCCCTTTCGTCTCGTCTAGGAAGCGGACCAGGTAACTGTTTTCGCGTTCGAATTCCTCTTTTGTTGCCGTGATTCCTTGGAATGACGGCAAGTCGAAGAACCCTTTGGCGGCGTTTTCCTTCCCGTGGTTCAAAAACCCTGAGAACGACGCCGAGTCGAAGCGATAGGCGTAATCCACCGCGAACAGGACGTAGTAGGGGATATCGCCTCCGGCCACGAGGTTGCCGACGGAGTCGCTAGTATTTGTAGCCATCCGGCATTCCTTGTAGCCATACCGGTTGTAGACCTTGTTAAGCCTTCGATGGGTCCAGCCCATCAGCCAAAAGAAGAAATGAGACAAAAGCGTTTTGTCGTCCCGACAATTTCTCCATCTCTCGTAGAAGGCAACCGCCTTCGCGTTTAGCCAGCCTAGAACCATCGGCTCAATCCAATAGAAGGGCAAAGCCATGCCTTCGCGAATCTTGTTTCGGTCAACCGTGAAGATGGTTTCTGCGACGTCTACAAGGTTGCTTCCTACGGACCCCGACCTTTGGTCGTCGCTAATAACCTTGAAGAACGGCTTGCCACCTACATAGGCCAAATGGCCGCCCATTTTTAGGGTGGCGTCAAAGTAATCATTCTTTGGATTTGCGGCCGGGTCATCCTTCTTGTAAATCGCGTTATCTAGGCTGTTCCCACGTTCCTTGGCAATTTCTGACACCGCTAGCACGCAACCGTCCAGGGCTAGCGAATAATCCTCGTCCGCGTCGACCTTTTTGCCGAGCCTAGCCATGTTCCAGTCTAGGATCTTGCATGTGGTCCCGGCCATGCGGTCCGGCAATGGGCGATTCAAAGAATCGAAATCCCACAAAGGGAAATGCCCGGAATCCGCTTTGAGGCCGTCGCTGCGAATAGAAATGTTCCCAGCGATCAATGGGCTATCATGGTAGTAAAGCCAATACGATTCGGCATAGATCTTCAGGCATGACTCGAGGTCGCGTATGACGTTGCCGCCGTCAACGAAGAAAGGCCCGACATAGCCAAAGGGGAAGTGGGGGTTCTTTCGGTTTGCGGCTACATCAAAACACTGGGTGACGAAGTCGGCGCATTGGATGCGGTTATGAACGTTCCCGTAATGGTCCTGCTGGACGATTGCCCTCTCTAACTTGATGAAGGGGAATTCTGGGAACAAGGAGGCGACCTCCTCCATGTTCCCTAGCGCTTCCTCGTGGTAGATCTCGTCGGTCATTCGGGACATGGAGACCAATATGGTCGTCTTTGAAGCTCTCATCTTGCCGAGGATCAGGTTGAATACGCCCGTGTTCTCGCCGACGATTCTCTTATCGGTAAGCAAGAGTCGCCGAAGCTTTTGCTCCCCCATGTTCCTGCGGACTTTATCAAAGATAAGGTACGTCAGGATCGCCCACATCCACGGCCTCATCCAGCCTAGCCCGATCCAAAGGGTCAGTAGAGTCGCCACGAGGAAATCCCCCAAGGCGACCATGTCGAAGCTGGAGAAGAACCAGAAATAGGTCCCGAGGAAGTCGATGACGATCGATAGGGCGTTCATGCCGATTAGAAGCGCGATGACGCATGGAATGAATAAAAACGTCTGTCGGAAATAAGCCCATGAATTTATTAACCAGCCAAGCAGGAACGACAAAGGCCGCCTCACGTATTTGCGGTAGGCGGTCAGCGCTCCCGATTCGTCGTTCGGGGACAGCCCTTGGTCCTTGAAAAGCTGGTTGAAGAGCACCTTGGCGAGGATGACGATCAAAGGAAGGAAGAGGATCCAGCGCAGAAGCTGCAGCATAAAATCCACGATCCTCATCGAGGACATCACCGCGCTTTCCTTGGTCACCAATAGGCGCATGGAGAAGACGACGTCCTCCCAGAAAGCAGGAAAATCCGGCTCCATTACGGCGTCGGATATGGGCTTTAGCGCCCCGATCTCGGGGGTAAGCCAAGGAAGGCTCGCCTCGCCTTTGCCAAAGCGGACGACCATGCCGCCGATGGCTTGGCCGAAATGCCTCCCGCTGATGATTAGCCGGGGCAGGGCATAGGGTAAAACGAAGCCGATGAAGGCAATAACGCCGATGGCGATGGCCAAGGCGAAGAGCCGGTAGGATAGTTCGAGTTTGCTTATCTTCATATCGCTGTACCCCATAGATAGGTTCCCGACCTAAGGTCGAGGATGTCCTTTTCGTTGGCGAACCTCATCTTCCAGGACTGCCCGTCGCACTGGCAGAAGTAGGTTCCCCGGTCGTAGGTGAAGGAGAATAGGTCGCGCTTGGCATCCCCTACGGAATAGATGCCGTGGCCAGAGTCGGTGATCCGGACGAAGTCGCCGCCGTTAACGAAGTAGACGGGGCAATCCTCGAAGGACATGTTCCTCGCGTCCACGAAGGGCTTTATCGCCCCAAGGCAGTAGATGAAAGCGCCAGCCATCAATGCGACGGCCAGCACTTTCAGCACGCGATGCCTTTTGAAGGCGCTGCGCTCAGTCATCCCTGCGGGACCTGCCTTTCCTCTTTGGCTTGATCGCCGAGACGAAGGAGACGATCTTCACCGTGCCGATCAGGAGGAAGATGCCGCCGATGACCGCTCCGGCGATGATGAGGGCGTTCTTGACCTTGTCGGCGTCGACGCGCGCCCCGAGGAACTCGAGGACGAACTCGCCGTTAGGATTGACCACGAAGTCGTCGTGGAGGTATTCGACGTTGGTGGTGGAGTCGGCGACCTTGAAGTCCATCGTCGAGCCGTTGTCCTTGCGGAAGCGGATGCGGTAGATCTGCGGGCAGATCGCGTCATGGGCGACGACGGTCTCCTTCATGTGGTTGGTGAAGAAGGTCCACCCGTCCTTGCCGCGCCAGTATTTGACTAGCTGGATCGAGTAGTCCATCAGGAAGGCGTAGTCGTAGGAGGACACCGATTCCTGCTTGCACCATTCCTTGAAGGCGCCGTCCTCGAGGGCGTTTAGTGAGGCGGTATCGAGCTTCTGGATGGTCTTGATTCGGTAATCGTAGGTCTGGCTCCAGGACCAGCCGAAGATGGTGTTCCTGTAGGCGACGGGGTCGACCTTGTAGTCCGCGAGGTCCACGTGCTTCTCGATGGTGGCGAGGCCGTTTTCGCCCATAGGGCGCTTCTCGGATTTGCCGCCTTCGGAGTCGAAGGTGGATGGGGAGACGGACCAGTTGCCGGCGGTCGCGCCGTTCATCCAGAACTCGCTTTCCACCTCGTCGTGGTATCCCTTCCACCTCATGGGGATGCCGTCGATGGAATGGATGTAGGATGTGACCTCATATTCATAGAGGTCGTAGCTGAAGTCGATGCCGATGACGTTGGATTGCTCGAGCGTCTGCACGTCGGAGGAGGAGCCGATGTCGAACAAACACCAAGACAATTCGGCGGCGCCATAGGCGAATTCGCCGTCGTGGAGGGCGTTGGTGTAGCCCCATTCGTAGTCCCAGGTCTTGCCCTTGATGCAGTCCTCGTCCCCCTTGAACTCGCAGGGGAGGACCTGCTTCTTGACGGCCTTCTTGGAGATGACGACCCAGTTGTCCTCGTAATAGGAGTAGACGTCGTTCTTGCCCGAGGCGGAGTCGACGAAGGTCTCCTCTGCGTTGAGCCCGATCCATTGCTTGCCGCCGGCGGAGAAGCTCTTCACCGTGACGACGTGGCGTTGGTCGGCCTGGAACGTGTAGGCGCCAGAATATTGGTATTTGCCGAAGAACCATTTCCCGGACTGGTGGCCCGAGATGAGGCTCCCGACCTTGGTGTTCTTCCTGCCGTCGACGTCCATGTACGTTGCGCAGGACCTGGCCTCGCTTCCGATGTAGACGACGTATGAATAGATGTTGCCTGAGTCTGCGACGGTGGCGATGTAGCGGAAGTCGCTATAGAGCGAATTTGATTGGGAGGGGAGCAGATCGCCGTAGCCGTCGAACTTCGTCAGCGCCTTCAAGTCGGCGCCAACGGAGCTTTGGGCGATGTCGGTGATGCTCCCAGAATTGGTAGCCTCGCGGATCAGCGGGGAGCCGCTTGCGAGCATCGAGATGCCCGCGAAGAGTAGGGACAAAGCGTTCATGCCGATTTCCCCCTATAGAAGAGCTGCAGGGCGGTCTCGGTGACGCTGGCCCATTGGGCGTAGGAGTACTTGTAATACTTCTTGTTGGCGTTGAAGACCCTGGCCTTGTCGATGGTCCAGTCGCTGCCGTTGCCCCACGACTCGCTGTGGTAGAGACCCAAGACGAGGTCGAGCCTTTCGCCGAGGGTAAGTTCGATGTCGCGGGTGGTGAACTCGTGGACCTCTCCGCCCCAGACGGCATAGCCGTGGGAGCCGAGGGCGTATTCATATCTGCCTTCGACGTCATAGGCGGCCACCTCGTTCTGGATGGCTTTCGATGCCTCACTTTCGTCGCTTAGGTCGAGGAACCTAGCGTCATCGCCGAACTTCCATCCAGGGATGTTTAAATTGGCGGAGACGGCGTAGGCCCTGGATAACGAACAGGCGCCCACCTCGAAGGTCTTAACCTCGGGTTGACTGCCTTCCTTGGCGGCGAAGTTGAGCTGGGTAAGGCAAGGGGACCTGGATAGCCAGATCGCCTCGGTCCAGACGTCGTAGGAATCGGATTCGCTCGAATTGGTGGAGAAGAGCTCGATGGAGATTCCCTCCCCGTCAAGGGCGGCCTCTTCCAAGGAACGTGCGCCCATCGGTTCGAAGACGTCGCGCCAGTACTTGCCAAAGTCGAAGTAGAAATAGTTGTCGTCGCCGAAGTCAGGGACGAAGGAGAGGGCCTTCTTGTAGCCCATGCCCGCGAATCTGCTTGGGGTGATGACGACGCCGTAGGGCTGGTCGAGGTTCTTGTCTGCGATCCTGGCGTGGAGCTCGACTTCGTTCTTCGCGCCGAAGGGGGATTTCTTGGGGAAGGCGACGACGTGGATCGTGCCGTCTCCCAAGGTGCAGTACTGGGCTTGGTTCTCGACGACCTTATCAGCCAAAACGCCGGAGGCCATGACGCCCCCGACGGCGGTGCCGGCGCCCAAAACTGCTAGGGTTACGCCGGCGATTAATGAGATTGTTTTGGTCATGTGTTTAACTCCTGAATAGATTGAAGAGCCATTCCCTCGCCCCATCGTTTAGAAGCGACAGGGCGAAGGCGGCGAGCAGCAACCCGACGAGGATCCCTAGACTTGCTAGGAACCTTTTCATCTGAGCCGCCACCCATGTTTTGCGAGGATCTTTCGGTTCATCTCCGAATTGGGCACGAAGTCCCAGTCCTCGAAGTTAGGCCCCTTTTCAAGGGCGATGAGCTTTCCCGAGGTCGTGACGTGCGCTCTATAGGCGGAACGCAAGTCGCCTTCGGTGATGATCAAATGGCTTAGGAAACGGGACATCTTCATTCCTCCTCATCCGAGAAGGACGCCGTTCGGCATAGACACCAGGTCATGAAGAGGAACGAGATTCCAACGATTGCCCCGAAGATGATCAGGGCGGCCTGCCACCATTCCATGCCCTTATTCCCCCATCGCGGTGATGTAGATCACACTGGAGGAGTTGAGGTAGAAGTTGTAGGTTCCTTCCTTGGTGAAGGTGATGTTGGAATCGACCACGCCGCAGAAGTCGTAGGTTGCCCCGACGTCCCCGAACCAGATGTCGTTGTCGCCGTCGACGAACTTGAGGATCTTGACGGCGGTGTTCTTCTTGATCTTGACGTTGAGGAACTGCGCGAGGTCGGTGCCGTTCTTGTCCTCGGTGGCCTCATAGCCGCCTTGGACCTTCCAGGCGAGGTTCTCCTGGCCGGCGAAGTTCTTGTCGCCGACGAGGTAGTAGTGGCCCGCCTGACCCTTAACGGGGTGGGCGGAGGTTTCGTCCTTCTCGAACCAACCGCGGACGTTGTCCATCGCGGAACACGATGCAAGCCCCAAAACGGCGAATCCAAGAAGTCCGATGAGAAGTGATTTTTTGGAGTTCATATATCTTTCCTTTCATACTTGAAGCGCTCCGGTGAGATTTCGTCCCCCTCGTAGATGAGGCAGACCTCGCTTGCCATCTCGTAGGCGTAAGCGAATTTGTTGTTGAAGTCGGCTTCGGTGGGGCAATCCCTCCGAAGAAGGATGCCCCTGTCGCTGCCGTCGGTTTTGTAGGCGATTCCAATGACTCGTCTAGAAGGCCTCTTTATGCGCTTGATTTTTCTTCGAGTGCTCATAGGTTCACGTAGTAGAGACCGCCTCCCAGATCCTGAGTGGGGTTGTCCCACTCATAGCCATCGGGGTTATAGGCGAAGAAGCCGCCCCCGTTGGTATTGCCCCAGGCGAAGTTCTCGTCGGAGTACTCGTCGGTGTTGTCCGAGCCGTGGATCCTGACGCGGAAGGCCTGGCCGTATTGGATGTCGTAGACGTCGGTGACAAACCAGCCGCTGTCGCCGTGTTCCTGCATCTCGATGGTCTGGAGGACCTCGGAATTCGGATTGGAGTCCCCGGCGCGCTCGAGGAAGTACTGGTAGGTGACCTCCTGCGGATCGGAGCCTTGGGAGCTGGAACTCGTTTCGTCGTTGAAGACGACGTGGCTCGACTCAGGGTCGATGGCGCTGGGCGTGGAGCCGAAGGAGAGAAGCGAGGTAGCGGCCACCGCGGTGATGTTGGCGGTGACGCTGGTGGACTGCCCTTCGCGGCTGAGGGTTCCGGTCATCGTGTAGGAGAGGCCGAAATAGGCTTTGCCTTCGATTTCCTGCACCTTGGATTCGCCGAATTTGGCGTAGTCGCCGGAGACGAGGCCCTGGATGTCGGACAGGCCCAAGTCGACGCTTAGGTCCTTTGCCTTGATGGAGAAGGCATTCGTTTCGGTGATCCCGGCGTCGGCGATGGCGTCGAGGGCGTTGCCCATGACGTAGTTGGCGTTGCCGAAGCTAAGATTGCCTAGCGTGTACCCGCCGGTCAGGGCGATGGTGTAGGTGGAGCTGACGTTGTTGCCGCCCGCCTGGATGGCCAACGCCTCCTTGATGGAAGAGAGCCCGATTGCGTGGTCGGCGTCGACGTTCTTGACCGCGTTCAGCGTGGTGTTCTGGTTGAAGCCGAGGAACACCTGCTTGCAGTCGATGAGGATGTCGGCGTAGACGCCTTGGGCGGAGACGGCGCGGATGGTCGCCTTGGCCTGGGTCGCGAAGTCGGCCTTCTTGGTGATGGTGAAGGTCTGGGCCTGCGAATCGACCTCGGCGGTGATGAAGTCGGCGATCGCCGCGTTGGTTTCGCCGTTCCAGGCGACGGAGATGGTCATTTCCTTTCGGGTGGCGCCGCTAGGGGTGACCGAATAGGAGTAGATCTGGCTGACGGATCCGTCTTGGTTCTCGACGGTCGCGAGCTTACGGACTTTCATGCCGTGGGCGTCGATGTTCGCGTCGATGTTGCCGGGCTCTTCGGCGTTTTGGTTGAACCAGGTCTGGACGTCCCAGTTCTGGAAGCCGCCGGAGCCGATCCCGACGGTGGTGACGCCCGCGCCGAGGAGCAGGGCGACGGAGAGGACCGCGAGGGTCTTCCCTTTATTGGTTTTGGTTTTTCTGGACATCTTGTCCTCCTTTCCTTAGTTGGCGGCAGCGCTCGAAGTGGCTGCCTCACTTTGCGTGGATTTCTTGGCCTTCTTGTCGCCGGTGTACTTGGCGCCTTTCGGGACGTAGGTCACGGTGATCTCGATGGAGTCGTCGGTCTTGCCCTTGGCGGTGAAGACGGGGTCGACGTCCTCAACGTTGGCGTAGGGGGCGTAGAAGAAGGCTCCCTTCTCCTTGGCAAGGCCCTCGTCGTAGTCACTGTAGAACTTGACGTCGACGGCGTGGACGTCCTGCTGCTCGGCCAGGAGGTCAAGGTAGACGGTGCTGTCCTGACTGACGAGCATCACGCCCCTCATCTCCCCGTTGCTGAAGAGCGAGTTTACGACGCGGATACAGCCGTTGGAGTTGACGTATTGAGCCACCTCGAAGTCGGGGATGGTGTAGTAGGTGCCGCCTCCGGTGTAGGGGATGGACGACTTGTCGGTGTGGGCGAAGCTCGTCTTGACGGTGATGGTGCCGTCGTCGTTCTTGACGCATCCCTTGGGGTAGTAGGCGGTGTCCTTGTGGAGGACGTTGTCGTCGACCCAGCCGTGGAACGTGTTGCTAAGGCCGTAGCCAGCGGCGAGAGCGCCACCGGCGGCGACCACGGCGAGGACGACGATCAATGCGGTTTTGGTTGAAGATTTCATGGTTTATCGTTTTCCTTTCGAATGTTTGACTTTGTGGATGCGGATGTGGCTCCCGCCCCAGCCTTTGATCTTCTTGGCTGTGGCCTCGGCCTCTTTGAGGGTCTCGTATCCAAAGACCCTTTGCTCGCGGATCACGGGCCTTCCCTGCCTTTTGGATTCCCTAGGAGGGATCCTCCAGGTGACGAGGTAGTTCGCGTCCGCTTGCTCGAAGGAATTCGCCTTGAGGCATTTCCCTTTGTGGCGGTTCAGGTATTCGCTGATGGTCATGGTTCGGCTCCTTAGTGCTGGCAGTCGTGGAAGAGCTTCGTCGGCCAGGTCTTGCCGCCATCGGAGGAACACTCGATCCGGATGAAGCGGCGCTTGCCTTTGTCCCGGGTCCTTAGCCACGCCATGTCGTTGTATTGGTCGAGCGCCATCTGCATGTCGTTGACCGGGACGGTGACCCTGGAGTCCTTGTCGGAGCCGAGGTCGTTCTCGTCGATGTAGCCGTAGCGGATGCGGAACTTCTTCCCGCCTCCCGCCAGCCCTGCGAGGAAGGAGGAAGCGCCTTTCGACGCGCCCATCTTCTGCATGGTGTCGGCCCTCTTCTTGAAGCCTTTGTCGGCCTTGAATTTCTCCGGGTGCGCCTTGCGGTACTTCCAATAGAAGTAGCGGCGCCTTGCGGTTTTCTTGGAGTAGCTCATCGCTTCGCCCTCCGTTTGGCGAGGTCGGCCATGAACTGCTTTTTGTCGGGTAGCTGCTCGCCCATGAGGATCGCCCAGCTGCAGGCCTGCTCGTAGCGGTATTCGTCATTGCTGACGCCCGCGTTCTTGGCCACCGCGGCCTCCTCTTTGGAAAGGGGTTTGTAGTAGCCGCCGAGGCCCTTCTTGGGGAATCTCTCGGGATGGGCTTTGCGGTATCGCCAGTAGAAGAAGCGGCGTCTGGATGATTTCTTGCTCATCGTTTGCCTCCCTTCTTCTTGCGCCGCATCCTGTCGTAGTAGGATTTGCGGACGAGCTTGGAGTAGTTGCGGTCACCGGTGGCGTAGTCGACGGACCATTTGGTCTTCTGGCTGCCGTCGGGTGAGATGGAGGAGAAGGTGTCGTAGGGATGGCTGTGGCCATAACGGTCCTTCTTCTCCAAGCGGTGGCTCCTTTCGAAGGGGAGCCCCGCGCTTCCGAGGATCCATCCGGCCTGCTCGTCGGAGATGACGTCATGTTCGACGTTGATGGGTTTCCATTTGCCGCCGGACTTGACGTAGTCGGTCTTGGTTAGGGGGATGTGCTTGTGCTTCCTGGAGAAGACGCTGTATCGCTTAGCCATTGCGACCTCCCTTCTTCCGATGGGACTGATGGAACTTGACGACGTCGTCGGAGGTGCGGAACTTCCGGTAGTCGAGGAACATCGATTCCCTCTTGGATGCGGGCATCGCGTCGACTTCCTGGATGAAGCCTTTGGCGTTGCGGGATCTGACGACGGAGTCGGTCCTTGAGTCGTAGCGGTAGCCTAGCCTTGCGAGCCTGACCATTTCCGCCCCGTCGATCCAGAAGCTGAGGTTCGTGGCCTTGCCGGTCGCCCTCATTCGCCCTTGGACGCGGAGCGCTTCGTCGCGGTTTTGGAAGTAGGCCTGGCGGTATTGACCGTTCGCCCCGTAGAAGGCGAGGACGTAGGTCTTACGGACCTTGGGAGTGGGTTTGCGTTTGCTCATCGCTTGCCTCCCTTCTTATCGCCTTTCCTCTTCATGGCGGCGTATTCGCGGCCAATTAAGGAGGCGTAGGTCTTGTGGATCTTGTCGCCCGTCCACTTCTTGACCTTGTCGCCGTAGATCTTTTGCAAGAACTCGGCTTGGTCGTCGTGGTAGCAGCGGAAGCACCCGGCGTCGACGAGGCCGGAGCCTTTCTGCCAGTCGGTGTGCTTTTTGGATGGGAAGTCGCCGCAGTTGTAGTTGTTGGCGTCGACCTCCATGACTTTGATGGCTTTCTTACGCGAGCCGGTCATCGTCGGCCCATAGAAATGCGTGATTTCTCCCCTGATTAGGGATCTGGCCTTTTTGGTCGTTGACCGAGGCCTGAATGGCTTTTTTGCATTCACAGTTACCTGCCTTTCTTTGTGTATTTGGCGTTTTGTTGAACGCGGCCATCGCGTTGACTGGTTGGGTTTTCGTACCAGACGACGTATTTTTTCTTTAGTCGAGGATCGGCCCGGATCCTCAGGAAATCTTGGTAAGTTGCTCCGAACACCGATGAGGTGTAGAGCATCTTTCTTGCGTAGCTATGAGTGCGCTTGAACTTGGTTCGATCCGATATATGGACAATCACAGTTCCTCCTTCCTACGGCTTCTTGTGAACCCTTACGGGGTACTCGCCTACGTTGTTGACTTTGACGTACTTGAGCGCCTCTTCCATTGAAGAGAAGCGCATGGAGTAGTTGTCCGGACTCTTGACGATGGCGATGCCTCTGAGGATGCTTGGGCCGGTTTGGTCAGGCGGATATACGTCGTATCCTTTGCCTTTTCCAGTCGGCAGTGGGCCTTGGATGGCTTTTTTGGCTTTCGAGTAGAGGCCTTTTCGCTGACTGGTCGAGGGTATGGCGTGATTCTTGAAGACGAAGTTTGCGAGCTCGCTCCGATAACGGGCGCCAAGCATGTTTCCGTCTTTTTTCATCCTTTCCGCCTGACGAGAGAAGCGGACGGCTAATCGTTCGCTGGAGGCTGGATCGAGAGGCCTGATAGGTTTCTTTTCGTAACGCCTTCCATTCATCGGCCGCCTCCTTTCTTCTTTCGCGTTCTGGAAAGGTCTTTCACGTCATACACACGTTGCGCGTTCCTACTATTTAGATAGGAGTCGCCTTGGTAGATGACGTATGCCGTCGGACCGCGTTTTCGGAATGGAATCGGGAAGTTGGTTACCAGCGTTCCCATGAAGTCGACTGCGACGTTAGGCTCAATGGTCGATTCCTTGCCGTTGTCACGGCGGGAATAAACGTAAAGGCCCTTCGCGCGGAGGGCTTCTTTCTCCTTCCTATCGAGGCGGAAACCCGTCTCGTAGTACTTACGTTTCTTGGGCATGTTTTCCTTTCTGGAGGTTTTCCCTCCCTGGGTGCCACTAGCGGAGCGCAGGGCTAATGGCACCTAGGGAAGGCCCTCGTCCATGGAACAAGGGACTCCTTTTGTTTAGTTCTCTTTCTTTTGGGCCGGACGGATTTCGGGCTTGAAGCTGGTGAGAAGGTTCATCTCAACACGCTTGAGGAAGAGCTTGATGAATTGGGATTCACGATCAAACGTTTCCGATTTGCGGACATCGTTGGAGAGGATGACGTCGATGCGGTAGGTGACGTTGCCGTCTTCCCATTGCGTGCCCACGACACGAGCGTGGACTTTTGCTTTGTACTGAGCGGGGGTATAGGCCTTTCCGTTCTCACAGGCGATGAGTCCATATTCGTCGGAGGTTAATGTGATGCGGTATTTGGTGACTTGGTCGAAGTTGAGGACGACGTAGTACTGATCACGCGTAACGCCGGTGGAACGGGTGACCATCTCGTCGTGGATGATGTCAGCCCAGACACTCGGCATTTGTTTGATTTCTTCGTCGGTAGCGAAGCGGGCGGAATTGAGTCGATTCTCTTCACCGACCTTTAAATCGCTGAGGTCGTCGATCTCTTCTCCGATGGCGGGCTCTTTGACGGGAGCCGCCGGTTTGATGGTGGGGTTGGCGTCCTTTGGGGCGCCTTCGTTTTTGTTAGGCATTTTTCGTTTTGCTCCTTATTGAGTTGCCCTTTGACCCTGGGCGAAGGGTCCGATTGCCCAGCGATGTATCGCCAAGTGATGCATTTCCGTCCTTTTCCATGGCGGGCGGATTTTGTTGCAACCCCTGGGATCCGTGGCTATAATGGCGTCGGATATATCGTTGGAACTTACATTTCGATGAGAATGTTGCGTTCTTCGGATACATCCACACTATATATCGGCAAAAGATACATTTCAAGCAAAAATATACTTTGGAGGATACATTTATGGAAAAGTGGGAGCGTTGGGATCGTCTTGTTCAGGCAAGGAAAGCCAAAGGAGTCACCCAAAAAGAAGCAGCCGCCTCGTTAGGAATTGCTTATTTGACCTACAACCGTTGGGAAAACGGCGAGGCCTTCCCTGATAGCATCTTCAAGCTACGCGAAATCGCTGATTACTTTGAGGTATCGATCGATTACTTGATGTACAACGATCGCTACAGCTCTTTCAGCGGAATAGAAAAGCAACTCCTCTTAAATGCAGCTGCGTTACTCCAAGAGAGGCTATCTGACAAAGCGGCCGCTTCCCCAAATGAAAAAACGGCCCAATAGGACCAAAAATGTTGTCGACAACGGACAACACTTTGACAACAGGACTATGAATTTATTCATCACATGTTCGTCAAAATGTATCTTATCCCGATAATCCGAGACTGTTGATTATATCACCTGAAGATATATGAGATTCGTGGTTATATGCCCCCCTCAGCCACCAAATCGTCAATGAAAAGTTCCGAAAAGTCTAGATGGCATCGGAACTTTTTTCATTTTTATAGAAGAAGAAAAAAGTGATTTGTAGTAAAATTCGTAGTAACAATCCACTGGT
>Ga0256407_10002697_pt1 | contig 33250 bp, 30 predicted proteins | sample RumenRJG_04DNA_FD_193489 | JGI IMG/M metagenome (GOLD analysis project Ga0256407, IMG submission 193489) | Bovine rumen microbial communities from Lethbridge, Alberta, Canada - RJG_04 | ecosystem: Host-associated > Mammals > Digestive system > Stomach > Rumen | place: Canada: Alberta...
TAAAGTTTGTAACAATCCGATTGCTTCTTGTGGTTTTTTCAAAGAATTAAGAACTTCTGCTTTTGTAAATACCGCATCAAAATATTCACCGTCAATTTCGATAAGTTTGTCTAATTTTTCGAGCGCATCGTGGAGCATATTCATTTTTACAAGAACTCTTGAATACATATTGATAACGTCAAAAGAATCAGGGTTTTTCTTATATGCCGCACGAATTTTCCTCAATGCTTCTTGGTCTTTACCGAGTTGCAATTCCAATTCTGCATAATCAACATAAGCGGCTAAATTATCACCATCATAATCAATTGCTTTAATATAATATGCTTCACTGTTTTTCAAATCATCAAGGTTGTAATATGCTTTGGCAATTCGGTAATAAAGGTGTGTATATTTTCTTGAAGATTTCATTGCTCTTTGGAAATCATCAATACATTCTTTATAATTGGCTCTTGAATATTTTATTTCACCCATTTTTTCCCAAGCTGCAGCATTTTTTGAATCAATATTTGTTATTTTTTCAAAAAGTTGAAGTGCAGGAGTAGAATTCCCTTCTTTTAGATAATTGATACCGAGATGGAATAAAATCAGAGGATTTTCTCTATCTTTTTCAAATGCCATAAGGAATTTTTCTTTTGCCTCTGCATATCTTCCAAAGTTTTGAAGTGCAATTCCCCAATGTGTATAGTAATTAGAACTTGCAAAGCCTTTATTTAAACCGTCATTAAAGCAGGCAATACATTCAGCTTCTTTTCCCAATTCAGACAAACATATACCCTTACAAATTTGTGCATCAGGGAAATTACTTCTGATTTTCAGGCATTGGCAAATAGTATCGTATGCTTCTTGAATTCTTCCTAATTTTTGAAGACACATAGCCATATAAGCAAGTGTATCAGGATTTTCAGGTTCTACGTCAAGTGCCTTTTTTAAATCTTCATATGCTTCATCATATTTTTCCAAATTACAAAGCAAAACACCCGAGCAATGAAGTGCAAAAAAGTTCATATCATCAAGTTTCAAAGCAGATTTATAAATTTCAACCGCTTTATATCTTTTTCCTTTCCTTGCAAGAGCAGTTGCATAATTGTTGTGAACATCGGCCGTTACAGATTTCATATCAGATGCTTTTCTGTAATATTTTTCGGCACTTCTCATTTCGTCTGTTAACACAAGTGCCGCAGCAAGAAATGAATATGCAATTGCATTTTTGTTATCTAGTCTTATTGTTCTCCTAAATTGGGTTATTGCATCTTCATATCTTTCTTTTTTCATATAAACTTGACCCAATTTAAGGTGAGCTTCAGAAGAATTAGGCTGCATCATAACAGATGTTTCCAATTTATCGATTGCTTCGTCAATATCTTCAGCATTAGAAAGACTGACTCCCCAATTGATATATGCAAGATAAGGTATTTGTCCTGAGCCTGCAGATTTCATTTTATAGTCATTTAATACTTCTTCGAATTTTCTTATTTTTAAAGCAATAAGTTTAAGAAATCTGTTCATTTAATTCTCCCGAAAAAAAAGTTGTTTTTATTTTATCACCAAGAACGGCATCTGTTATTTCTCTTAAAACACCTTGACCGCCACTTGTTTCAGTTATCATAATACTATCGATGTCCTTTACCATGTGATTTGCATTTGGAACAGTTGCTTTAAATCCGACATATTGCAAAACTTCGGCGTCATTTATGTCATCACCTATGTACAAAACTTCATCTTTAGTCAGTCCTTGCGATGATAGGTAATCTTTTAAAACAGGAAGTTTATACATAATATCCTGAAATACGGATATTTTAGGGAATTTGCGCTTTAAGTAATCAACAGCCCCCGAATGTTCTCCTGTAATAATTGCAACCTTTATACCAAAATGAAGAAGAATTGCTATTGCAAGGACATCTTGAAAATTGATTTTTTTTGAAACATTGCCGTTACAATCAACTAATCCTGTGCAGTCGGTAAAAACACCGTCAAAATCCGAAACAATGGCTTTTATTTTTTCTTTTTGATAAATTTCACAATCCATAAGAACACCAATCATGAAACAATTTTAACATAAAATCAAAACAATATAAAAACAGAAAAATTTAGTTACATAAACTTATAAAAAATTATAAATTTATTGTTGATTTTAGAGTTCTATTATGTTTACATATACTTGGCAGTTATATACAATCCTCATGTGATAACTGTTCGCGGCAAAGATTTCAAAGATTTATTCGGGATAATGTCAAGTATATCCTAAAGAAATCAAAGACGTATTAAAAGTAAGGAGAAATAACCTGATGGTTAAAATTAAATTAAAAAGAATGGGCTATAAGAAGAACCCCTTTTACAGAATTGTAGTTATCAACGCAACAACAAAAAGAGATGGTGCTCCGATTCAAGAATTGGGATATTACAACCCGAAAACCAAAGACATGAAATTGGATAAAGCAGCAGCACTCGATTGGATTTCAAAAGGTGCTCAACCTACCGAAACTGTTAAGTATTTGGTAAACAATGCTACTGAAGAAGGAACTTTAAACTACAAACCTTCTACAAAAGAAAAATTATCCAAAAAAGCAATAGCAAAAGCTGCAGCTGAAAAAGAAGCAGCTGAAAAAGCCGCAGCTGAAGCAGCAGCTGCTGAAACACCTGCTGAATAATTCTTTTTAACGTTAAAAACCGCTTTATTTTTAATATAAAGCGGTTTTTTGAGGTTTTTATGAAAAAATTTTTCGTAATTTTACCGGACAATATGCCTCTTCTTCTCTGTGGAAAGGGCTATTATGATGCACTTAAAAGTGTCGGATTTTTTGCCGAAAAATCAATAATTTCAGAACTTGATGACAGGGCAATTATTGATTATTCGCCTGATTGTGTATTATTTTTTGATTTCAATGAAGACATTTTAAGTTTAATAAATAAATTAAGAAAAGGTAATAAAGAGTGTATTTTCATTTTTTACCTCACAAGTAAAATTACAACCGAAAAAGAAAAGTTTATACAAAATATAAAAAATAAAAAATTTAAGCGAGTATTCTTTACTGCAGATAAAGAAAATATGAGTTTATTTAAAGGAATAAATTATCTTCCTATTGGAATAAATGGTAAAAAGTACAAAGCAGATTTTGACGGATACAAAAATACGGTAAACATAATAGCAAATCCTGAAAATGAAAAGACAATAAAACTATTTGAGTACTTAAATGAATTTTTTGATAATATATCTTTTTACGCAGATGAAAATGAATATATAAAGAGTTTAGAAAGCAGTTATTTTTTAGGTCTTACGGAAGAAACAAAGTTATCATATAAAAAATCATACAAGGGTTCGTTGTCTTCTGAAAAAGAGCGTTCAAAAGCATTTTCGGAAAGTTATATAAACATTGTATTAAATGACAAAGTTGAAAACGGAATTGAATACTCTATTCTCGAAGTTATGGCATCAGGGAGTTTTGTATTTTGTGAATCAAAAAGTGAAATCAGAAGGTTATTTGACGTCGGAAGAGAAATAGAAACCTTTGATAATTTTGAAACTTTATTACAAAAAATTGAATTTTATATGAGATATCCTCAAATAGGACACTCTATCGGTCTAAATGCGAGGAGTGCAACTATAAACAATCATTCTGCATACGACAGAGTAAGACAAATTGAAAAAATCTTAAAAAAGAATTTTTTGCAGGAAGAAAAAGAAAATGAATAAAATATTAGTTATAGACGACGATGAGTCAATAAATCAACTTGTACAAATAAACCTTGAGCTTGCAGGTTATAAGGTTTTTTGTGCAAATGACGGTATTTCGGGTTTTGCGATGGCAAAACAGGAAACCCCCGATTTGATTATTCTTGATGTAATGATGCCTGATGTTGACGGATATACTGTTGCAAAAAGGATAAGAGAAAATAATGAAATTAAGGAAACTCCGATTATAATGCTGACAGCACTCGGAATGCTGGATAACAAAGTAAAAGGTTTTGATATCGGAGTTGATGATTATTTGGTAAAACCTTTTGAAATCGAAGAATTAAAGGTTAGAGTCAGAGCCTTATTAAAAAGAACAGATAAAATACCAAAATCTGCGGCTACAAGAGAAATTCTTCAACAGGGTGATATAACTTTGCTTCCTGAAACATATTCGGTAAAAATTAAAGACAAAACGGCAAAAGTTACACCCATTGAATTTGATATTATAAATTTATTAATGCAAAATTATGATAATATCGTTTCGGGTGCAAAAATTCTGAAAGAAATCTGGGGATACAACCCTGATGACGATGTTGAGACTATTCGTGTTCATATTAGACACATAAGAACAAAACTTGATAAAATATCTGGTGATAAACAATATATTGAAACCGTTTACGGTGGCGGGTATAAACTTGTTCCCAACGGTATTTTGAAAAAAAGTAAATCAAAAAATACAAAGTAATATTTTTCAAAAATTCGGTATCCAAAATTGAAAATTCAAGAAACTGTAAAAAAATTTATTTTCAAATATATTCTGAGGAAAAAGTATTACCGATACGGACAGTGCAACCGCTGCGGGGCTTGCTGTAAAAAAATATATGTAAGGCACCAAAAAGATACTGTTAAGACAGAAAAAGAATTTGAGATATTAAGACATCTTCATCCGTTTTATTCGTACCTCACTGTTATCGGACAGGACGAAATGGGGCTTGTGTTTAAGTGTAATAATTTCGATGAAGAAAAACATATTTGTACAATTCACAAAAGACGCCCGGGAATTTGCAGAAGATACCCTGATGAATTAATTTTTTCAATGGGTGCATCGCTTTCTGAGGAGTGCGGATACGTATTTAAGCCGATTGATAAATTCAAAGATGTGCTAAAAGATATTGAGAAAAAGCCTGTCAAAAGTTACATAATTTTTGACAAATAATCTCTCATTCGGGCATGTTCTGTAACGTCATGAACTCTTAAAATATTGATTCCTTGAAGTATTAAATATTCCGAATAAAGTTCTGTTACTTTATCTCTGTTTTCTAGTCCGAAAGTTTTTGAAATAAAAGATTTCCTGCTTATTCCGAACATTATGGGATAATCTAGAGTTAAAAATTCATTTGCTCTTTTGATAATTTCAAATTGGTCATTTATAGATTTTTCAAAGCCTATTCCGACATCAAATATTAATAAATTATCTTTTAGAGAAGTTTCTTTTATATAATTTTGAACTTTTATGAAATATTTATAAATTTCATCGACAATATCGCCGTCAAAATCTTTTTCAACGGGTTTCGGTGGAATTTCATCGGAATGTGTAATAACAACAGGTGTTTTATGTTCGGAAAGAATATCAAAAACAGACTGAAAATTTCTGATATCAACGACCGTATTTAAAATATCAGCCCCTGCATAAATTGATTGTTTAATTGTTTCAGGGTGTCTTGTATCGACACTTATAATTGATTTTTTGTCCTTTTCTCTGATTTTTCTGATAACTGGAATAACCCTTTGTATTTCTTCTTTGTCAGAAATTAAAGTTGCGTTAGGATTTGTCGATTCTCCGCCGATATCAATTATATCAGCACCCTCATTAATCATTGAAAATGCTTTATTTACGGCATTATCAATGTCGTAGAATTTTCCTCCGTCAGAAAAAGAATCGGGAGTTACGTTTAAAATTCCCATTAATAATGTTTTATTTTTTTCAAAAACTTTATCCTTTATTGTATAAGATTTTTTAGAATTTAATATTTTATCGAGTTTGTCAGACAGATTTTTCAACCTGAAAGGTTGTTTACTTAATTTTTCAATCAAAATTTTTAATTGTTCTTTTGTTGCGGAAAATATTGCATCAGAAGATTCACATTTGCAATTTACGGCATATCTGTTAACCGCAGCATCAAACCCGACAGACAAGCAAGTTTGCTTTAATATATTTGCCTCGGCAGGTGAAAGATTAAATATCTTTAATTTAAAAACATCAAATTTATCTTTTGCAAAATAAAGATATTCTTTTGAAAAACCGATATTTTCGAGTTCTTTAACAGTATTTTCGGAACAATTTTTTACAAAAATTTCATCATTCATACTTTACATTATATCTTGAACATGTAATATCAGTATTATACAAGATGTTAAACAGGAGAATTATTATGGCAGTCGTTATAAAAGCAGAAAAAAGAGATGAAAAACTCAACCCCAGACAAGTAAGAGCAGAAGGCAAATTAACTGCGACAGTTTACGGTAAGGGCAAAGAATCAATGTCAGTTCAATTGAACGAAAAAGAATTTATGACAGAATACAACAAAAATAAAGAATCAAACTTTGATTTGAAAGTCGGTAAAGAATCTTTCAACGTAAAAGTTCAAGATATTCAAAAAAATTACAGAACAGGTAAAAATTTAAACGTTCAATTTGTAATCGTATAATTTTTGAGTAAAAAATTTTTAAAAAGGACGTATAAAACAATACGTCCTTTTTTGTTATTTAAAATAAAATTAATAAGAGATTTATTTAAAATATGAAAAACTGTAAAATGAATAATTTTTTATAAATTTCAACAAGTTTTTGCATAATTTTTGTCAAAAATCTATATTTTTTGTCTGTTTTTAATGAAAAATCTAAAAATTTTATCAAAATCGTTCAAAACAATACCAAAATTAAAAAGTTTAGAAAACTTAACCACATTTCAAATTTGACGGTAGAAAAACCACGATAGAAAATTGGCTTATGTGCAGAATAGGTTCAATAAAATCTAAAAAATATATTCACCCGTCATTAGTTTTAAAATTAATGCGCTCGCAACAAAAGGGACACGACAATTCCGGATTTGCATTTATAATGCAGGATTTAGGCGGTATTTTTGAGAATTACAAAGATTTGCCGATTTTATCCATGGCAGTTACCGATGAAGGAATGAAGTATGCCGAAGATTTACTTCATCAAATAGGTTTTGTAAGGGTTTTTCAATACAACCCCGAAGTTTTTCCCGACAGTTCTTTGAGAATTGAAACAATGCCAAACTATGTTTTTGAGGTTTTTCAATACCCTAAAAACTATAAAAATGCTACAAGAGAAGAAAAAGAAAATCTGCTTCTCGATACAAGATTAAAACTACGCTCATACCTTGAAAAAAATGAAGAAGGCTTTGTTTATTCGTTTTGGGAAGATGTAATTTCTCTTAAAGAAATCGGAAATCCTAATGATATAGGAAAATATTTTAACTTATGGAGTGAAGATGTTAATTTAAGAGCAAAAATAATTACTGCTCAATGCCGTCAAAATACCAATTACGATATCGTTCGTTATGCCGCTCATCCGTTCTTTTTACAAGGATATACTACTCTTACAAACGGAGAGAATACATTTTATGAAAAAAATAAATTAATGCAGCAAAAACTTCACCGAGGTTATATCGGGTTTGAAAGCGACTCTCAATGCTTTTTATACACACTTCATTACATCCACAAAATCTTAAAATGGCCCCTAAAATATTATAAACATGTTTTGACTCCTTTGCCGTTTGACGAAATGGAAAAAAGAGATAACAAAAGCGTTTTGGAAAGAATAAAAACCTCTCTTTCCAATCTTGAAATCAACGGTCCAAATACCACTATTGGTGTTTTACCTGACGGAACTATGTTTAATGTTATAGATTCAAAAAAATTAAGACCGACAGTTGTATGCAAAGACGATGATGTTGTCGTTATGACATCGGAAGTTTGCGGTGCAAATGAAATTTTGCCCAACAGGGATATTACAAAAGATATTTACACAAACGAGAGAGAACTTGTTGTCGTGGATAATGATTTAAACATACAAAGGATAAGCCAATGACAACAGTAAATATAAACAGTATTTCAAAAGATGACCTGCCCTGGATTATCGAATATGATAGCGAAAAGTGTATGCTTTGCGGTCATTGTGTTGCTGCTTGTTCATTCGGGGCAATAAAAGTTGATGTTCAAAAACGAAAAAAAGTACGTGCAATATCAAATGAAGAGGGTTTCCAAATTGACGAAGACCAAAAGGCAATTCCCGTAATCAGGCAGGTTATTGACGCCCATGATTTTTGTCGAGGCTGCGGGATTTGTACAAAAGTTTGTCCGAACGGAGCAATTAAAGTCACAAGAAACCGAACTGAAATTTTCGGAACAAGATTCAGAGCAAAAACTTCAGAATCAGTTAAAAGAGGTGGCAGAAGTAATTTGCACACAGAGGGAAGAACTCTTGATAAAATAAAGGTCGGCAGAATTTCTCAAATGACTGACCCCTCTCTTGATGCACTCCGTCACACTTTCGATTTAAGAACAAATTTAGGCAGAGTTGTAAGTGCGGATAATCTAGATTTTGAGATTGTAAACGGTGAACTTAAAGAAAAAACAAACGAAAATTTGCCCGTAAATACTTCGATTTACCCGATTATGTTTTCAGATATGTCAATCGGGGCATTAAGCCCGAGAATGTGGGAAGCAATAGCAATTGCAACCGCATATTTGAACGAAATTAAGCACATTCCGATAAGAATGGCGACAGGTGAGGGCGGTATTCCCGATAAACTTTTACGTTCAAAATATTTAAAATATATGATATTACAAATCGCATCGGGGCATTTTGGCTGGAACAGAATAATTAATTCAATGCCCTATATGACAGAAGATCCTGCAGGAATTTTAATCAAAATAGGTCAAGGTGCAAAACCGGGTGACGGTGGCCTTTTGATGGCAGAAAAGAACGTAAAACTTATTCAAGAAATAAGAGGTGTACCGAAGGCAGATTTACTTTCACCGCCTAATCATCAGGGCCTTTATTCTATTGAAGAAAGCGTTCAAAAGATGTTTTTATCAATGAATTGTGCATTCAGGTTTAAAGTTCCCGTTGCAATAAAAGTTGCGGCATCATCAACAAGTGTAAGCGTTTACAACAATCTTCTCCGTGACCCATACAATATTGTCGGCGGATTTTTCATAGACGGTCTTCAAGGTGGAACAGGTGCTGCTCATGAAATTTCTTTAAATCATACCGGGCACCCGATTGTTTCAAAATTGAGAGATTGCTATTTGGCGGCGGTTCATCAGGGTAAACAAGGACAAATTCCTATTTTTGCAGGCGGCGGAATAGGTATGAACGGAAACTTGGCAGCAGATACATTTAAAATGATTTGTTTGGGTGCATCAGGTGTATTCATAGGAAAATTGATTTTACAAATTGCAGGTTGTGTTGGAAATGATTTTGGCAAATGTAACGGCTGCAACACAGGAAAATGTCCTGTCGGAATAACAACCCAAAATCCTAAATTAATGCAAAGACTAGATGTAGACAGAGTTGCGGAAAATATTGTGAACTACATTTGTGCAACAGACATTGAACTTAAAAAACTTCTCGCCCCTGTCGGAAACTCGACTTTGCCGATAGGAAGAAGCGATGCTCTTGTTTGCGTTGATAAAAACGTAGCGGAAAGACTTCAAATACAATACTCGTGTTAGTGGTGAAATATGAAGAAAAAGATAATTAATACAATTTTAAACGACGAAAGAGAATCAACCCAAGCCTTAATGAAAGAAATTTGGAGTGCAATTGATGAGGGCTGTACTGATTTTGAAATAAATGCCTGCGGACAACACAATATCGGCGGTTCTGTTTGGTCTAAAGACGGTCAGGAATTAAATTTTTATATTACTAACCCCGGTCAAAGAGTCGGTTCAATGGGCGCAAAGGGAACAAATATTTATGTTGAAGGTTCTGCGCCTGCTGATACCGGTTGGCTTAATTCGGGTGCAAAAATTGTCGTTAACGGTGATAGCGGAGATACGACAGGTCATTGTGCCGCATCGGGGAAAATTTATATTGCGGGAAATGTAGGTACGCGTTCTGGTGCGTTAATGAAAAAAGACCCAAAATTTGAAGCCCCTGAGTTATGGGTTTTTAAATCAACGGGTTCTTTCTCTTTTGAATTTATGGGTGGCGGGATTGCTGTTGTTTGTGGTATCGATTGTGAAAATATGTCGTCAGTATTAGGTGACAGGGCTTGCGTCGGAATGGTCGGCGGTATTATCTATGCAAGAGGTTCTATAAAAAATCTTTCAAGTGATGTTTATCTTTTGGATTTGGACGAAAAAGACAAAGGATTTTTAACATCAGGGCTCAAAACTTACTTATCCGAAATTAAAAAAGATGAATATTATGTTGAATTAACCGATTTTTCAAAATGGCATAAAATTGTTGCTAAAACATACGAAGAAAGAAAAAAGCAAAATAATATATCGCTAAAAACTTTCAGATTAAACAAATGGTTTGAAGAAATCGGCGGCTCTATATTTTCAGACTTGATTTCAGATGACTTTAAGGCTTGCGATTTGGTTCAGACGGGAGAATCACGACTAAGAAAACCTAATTGGAAAAACTACGCATATTCAGCACCTTGTGAGTATAACTGCCCCATAAAAATCCCGACGCAAAAAAGATTTTCACTTTTAAGGAAAGGTGAAATCAGAAAGGCTTTGGAACTCGTTTTGGAATACAGTCCTTTTCCTGCGAGTGTTTGCGGTCAGGTTTGCCCGAATTTGTGTTTGACAAATTGTTCAAGAGGTGCATTTGATGAGCCAATGGACGTTAAAATGCTGGGTTCATTATCAAAGGATATAAAAGTGAAACCTGTTAAAATCACCCAAAAGCAAAAAATTGCGATAATAGGTTCAGGTGTTTCAGGTATTTCTGCCGCATGGCAGTTATCAAGAAAAGGTTATGAAGTCGTAATGTACGAAGCAGACGATAAAATCGGAGGTAAGCTCTCTCAAGTTATACCCGAAGAAAGACTTCACAAGGAAATTTTAGAAACCGAACTTGAAAGATTTAAAAAATCAGGTGTAAAAATTCACACTTCAACAAAAGTTACTCACGAATTGTTTAATAAAATTGAAGCCGAATTCGATGCAGTAATTATTGCAATAGGAGGTCACAATCCTGTTGTAATACCTTTTGAGGGTTATGAAAGACTGATAAAAGGGTTAAACTTCCTCAAAGATACTAAAAAAGGAAAAAAATATAATCTTGGTAAAAAAGTTGTCGTAATAGGTGCAGGAAATGCCGCAATGGACGTAATAACCGAAGTCTATAAGCAGTGCGGAGTTAAAGAAGTCACCGCAATAGACATTCAAGAACCTTCTGCCTTTGAAAAAGAAATAAAAGCAGCGGAAAAACTCGGCGCAAAAATATTGTATCCCTGTTTTACGCAAAAAATTACCGAAAAGGGTGTATATCTCAAAGACAGCAGATTTTTAGAAGCCGACAGCGTAATTATCTCTGTTGGCGACAGACCGATATTTGACTTTTTAAACAAAGAATATTTAGATGAAAAATCGAGAATACAAATTAATGAATTTATGCAAACTCAAAACAGCAAAGTATTTTCAATAGGGGACAGCATTAAACCGGGCTTGTTCACAAACGCAATAGCAGACGGCAAACACGCAGCAGAAAATATTATAAAATATTTGAATAATGAGCCTTTAACTCCCGTAAAAGAAAAAGATTTGATTCCATCAAAAAGAATTAAATCAGAATATTACGAATGCTACAATTCAACCTGTGACAACGAACAGAACAGATGTATGTCCTGCGGATATTGCAGAGATTGCGGCTTATGTCGTCAAAGTTGTCCTCAAAATGCAATTTCAAGAATTGAAGATAAAAACGGCAAATTTGAATACGTTTCAGATTCCGAAAAATGTATCGGCTGCGGAATTTGTGCAGGTCTTTGTCCTTGCGGTATCTGGGAAATGGAAGATAATAAATAAATTTGCTACAATTATGACATTATTTACTCAAAAAAATTGCAATTAATGTGAAAAAATAGATGAATATAAGAAATATTAATGTTTTATCTTTTTTAAAAAAAATAATCGGATCATAATTATTTTTTAATATATCAGGTAACAGTATAAGCCGATAAATTATCAAAGAAAAAGGAATTGCCGTCAGATAAAAATATGGTGTTCCGATACGGCTTATCGTATTACTGTCAAGAACATATGTTATATAAAACGAAATAGACAAAATCGCATTTATTGTTATGAATTTATTAATAGTATTTATATCAAAATTAGAAATGGTTTTTCTGTATGCTATGCTATTTTCTATGAATTCTAGTTCTAATTTCCTTTTAGTGAATGTAAAAAACATAGAAACAAAAAACGTCATTAAAATAACAAGAGGAGACGGCAGAACATTAATTGCCATACATCCTCCGACAATTCTGAATATAAAGCCTAATGCAATGCAAGCAACATCAATAAGAACAATATCTTTCAATTTTATCGAATAAAAAATATTTAAAACAAAATATAATCCGATAAATAATGAACATAAATAATTTAAGGATTGTACGATTATAAAACTTATTGCAAGTAACAATATACAAATAAAAATTCCTGTGATTTTTGAAATTTTTCCGCTCGCAATTGGCCGGTTACATTTTATGGGATGTCTTTTATCATTTTCAATATCAAAAATGTCATTCATTATATACACAGAGGAAGATATAAAACAAAACCCAAAAAATATAAGAATACATTTCGGATATAATTCAAAATTAAGTATATTAATTGAAAACAGTAGCGGTATAAAAACAATCACATTCTTTATATAGTGATCAACTTTACACATTTGTAAAATGTCTTTTAACATTACACCATTCCCCGAAATAAAACGGTAAAAATGCTGACAAGTATCATATAAATAAATGCCATAACGGTAAATATCCTGATTTTATTTTCAGAAGATAAATTCCATATATCTTTAATTGTTGCTTTCCTTATTATAAAAAACATAACACCTAATATTACAGATGTAATCAAAGAGTATAAAATCCAAACCCATATATCGAAATGATTAAAATCATTTAAACCGATTATATCTATTGTCTTTTTCACAACATATTTTTCAATAAATGATATTGTGTAAAAGTTGCAAATACATTGCCATAATATAAATAATGAACAAAAAATATTAACAAATTTGTCGGAAAATTTATTGTATAATACTCCGATTAATACAACCAAGAAAGGTAATGTATTTTGACTGAATAAAAAGCTATATTTTGTATTAAAAATATAAAATTCAAGAAAATTAATTATTACTATGACTATTAAGGGAAGTAATATTGATGATTTTATGTTTTTAATATTTTTTATTAATCCCCAAACAATTGTTGAAATTAAACATAATGACGGAATGTATAAACCAAAAGGCTGCTTTTCTGCAAAGAAAATACCTTCCTGTTTGTAAAGTTCCAGTGCAACATCATGTAAATTTCCTATTTCAATTTTTAAGCCGTAAAAACTTTCAATAAACAAAGATTTTATAGCCAATAAAAATCTGTTGAAATTGTTATGAATCTGATAAAAAATTTTTATATGGTTATCTTGTTCTCCGAACATAAAAGGAAAATAACCGAATTTTAGAAGTAATGAATATAAAATAAACAATACGACAAAAATAAACAGGAAAGAAAAGACACTCTTTATACTTTGTTTTTTCCTAATAAATAAAAGAAATATTAATGTCAAATTTGAAATACAGGTAATAGGTGTAATCCCGAAACTGCACAATAAAATGACTGCCATAAGAATGTAATCAAAAATATTTAATTGTAGATTTTTGTTCCAAAAAACGCATACATAATAAAGTAATAATGTACTGATAAAAGCGGAATATATATAAAACTCATAAACTGACGAAAAAATAATGGTTGAGATTGATAATCCGTATAATAAAGCCAAAAAGACTGCTATATTTTTACGATTAGTTATTACATTGATAATGGAATAAATCAAACAAACGGTGCCGCTCCCTATTATTGCCTGAAGAAAAAGACCTCCGACTCTGGCAGAGTTAAAGAAAGCTGTCGCTAACATCAAAAAAGGTTTAATTATAATGACAATAAATGAATGCTTGTATAGTATATTAATTTGCAACATATTACTTGCTACTAAATTGTATGCAAATGAACTATCCATATCAAATATCAAATCAATACAATTAGTAACTGCTTTATTAAAAAAACACAGATATAGTCCTACCGTAAAATAAAGTACAAAAAATAAAAAAAACAAACATAGCAGTATATGTTTCTTTGCATAATCAACAAAATTTATAGGAAATTTTAAATTATTAAAATTTTGCACTATTTATCAAATTGTCCTTCTGATTAAAATATTCTATCATAACGTATTTATTTAACAATAGCGTATAATAAAATAACACGAAGAAAAAGGAGATAATTGTATTATCCCCTTTATATGTATGTGTGTCGTGATTTATTGCATATTTAAATACATATCAACTTCTAAAGGCGTTACATAGGTTCTGAAAGCATCGCATTCTTTTTCTTTTGCAATAACGAATTCATCATAGATGTGAGAACCCAGTGCATTTTTTATAATTTCGTTTTTATCAAGCAATTCAAGTGCTTCATCTAAACTTGCCGGAAGAGAATCGATTTTCGCACGTTTACGTTCTTTGTTTGTCATATGATAGATATTTTCTTCAACTTGAAGAGGGGGTTCAATTTTGTTTTCAACACCGTCTAAGATAGCACCGAGAATTACCGTCAAAGCAAGATAGGGGTTGCAGGAAGGATCAGGTGAACGAAGTTCAATTCTGGTTGCATTACCTCTCTTTGCGGGAACTCTTATCAAAGCCGAACGGTTAGCCAAACTCCACGCTAAATAAACAGGTGCTTCATAACCCGGGACAAGTCGTTTATAACTGTTTACAAGAGGGTTTGTAATGGCTGTAAATGATTTAACGTGTTTTAACAGTCCGCCGATACTGTATAGAGCTTCTTTTGACAGTTGATACGTTCTGTCTTTATCGAAAAATAAATTTTTGCCGTCTTTGAATAAAGACACGTTACAATGCATTCCGGAGCCGTTAATTCCGAAAATAGGTTTCGGCATAAATGTCGCAACTGCACCGTTTTCTTCTGCAATAGCAGAAACAACATATTTGAATGTCATAATGTTATCTGCCGTAGTTAACGCATCTGCGTATTTAAAATCAATTTCGTGTTGTCCTCTTGCAACTTCGTGGTGGCTTGCTTCAACTTCAAAGCCCATTTCTTTGAGAGTTTTAACCATTATTCTTCTCAAATTTTCTCCCTTATCACAAGGAGCGGCAGAATAATATCCTGCGTTATCATGTGTTGTTAATGTCGGTTTACCGTCTTCATCTTTTTTGAAAATAAAAAATTCCGCTTCAGGTCCGACGTTCATTGTATAGCCCAATTTTTCCGCTCTTGCAATCATCTTTTTAAGATTGCATCTTGGACAACCTTCAAACGGTGTTCCGTCAGGATTGTATATATCACATATAAATCTTGCGACTTTTACATCATCATCACTTCTCCAAGGAATTATTGCAAAAGTTTTTAAATCAGGATAAAAATACATATCAGAAGTTTCAATACTTCTGAATCCTTTAATTGAAGAACCGTCAAGCATAATTTCATTATTCATTACACTATCTAATTGTTCGCTCGGAACGGATAAATTCTTCATAATTCCGTTAATATCGCAAAATTCAAGTTTAATAAATTCAATGTTATTTTCTTCAACAATTTTTTTAATTTCACTTTTCGTCAAAGTTTTTTTGTAATCAATAATGCTTTGTTTACCCATAATAAATTCTCCTATATTATGAAAAAATTATATATTGTAGTTTTTGAAATTGTCAAAAAACTGTGTAATTACTGAAATTGTAAATTTAAACAAAATCAAAAAAAAAGTTAAATTTTTAAAAGTTTTTTTATTTATTTTTATGATTTTTTCAAAAAAACACTAAAAATATTAAAAGAAATAATATTTTCCAAAAAAATTATAAAAATTTTAAACTGTTTTACATTTTTTAATGTTAATAATTTCTATATTCGTCAATAAAAGTCTGCCATTGACGATGCCATGCAGACATAAGTTTTGCTTTTTCTTTTGGGGACACTCCTGAATATATTATTGAGTTTTGGCAAAGTTGCTTAATTTCTGCCAAACTTAAATCAAATGCCATAATAATCGCAAACCAATCATCTGTTAGGGACTGTTTTTCAAAAAACGTAGGGTCATCTGATGCTATAACTATCGGAATATTTCTCTTCATATATTCTATGGCGGGGTGTTGACGCAAGTCACTCACATATCCCAAACGAATATTACTTATAGGACATACTTCAAGCGCAATATTTGCCCTCTTATATTTTTCAAGCAACTTAGGAAACATATACAAATTGTACCCATGTCCGACTCGTTTTGATTTAAGCAAATACGCATCAACCATGTTGTGATTTGTTGTGCGCAATGATTCTCCCGCGTGTAGATATAAATTAAAATCTTTAGAACGATATTTTTCTAAATATTTAGAATATTCCAATAAACTTCGGGTGGAATCTTCTTCATTAACAAGGTCGTACCCGATAAAAAAATTATAAATATTATTTTTATCAAATTCATCTTTTATTTCGCTTTGAATTTTTTTTGCAACATCAAGGCGTTTTAAATCTTCATTCATATCAATCGAATGGGTTTTTAACCCAGTTGCAATAATTCTGAGGCTAAAATCAGGATATTCTTTTTTTACATCATAATATGCCTGTCTTATGATTGATGACATTCTTCTTTCTTTTTGTATATCAGTATTTACGGATCTGTGAAATTCAATGTGAAGAATATTGTTTTCGCAGTATTTTTTTAAGGCAATATAGTAGAACTTTCTTATTTGTTCATCTTCAAGTTGCTTAATTACATCGACATTCTCAAATAAAGGTTCAAAATAATCCCAAGCATCCGCCTGTGTCGGGTATCCGTCAGGTGACAATGTCCATAACTGCAACAATTGTTCTCTTGTAAAAATTTTTTTATCCAAAGCGGACATGAAACTTATGTAACCTTCGGGAACAACCTCATTTGGCTTTACGTAAATTATTGCACCGTATTTGTCTCCCTTTTGATTGCAAATATAAACTCTTTTATTTTCACTTATATAATCAAAATAGCCGGGAGCGGGCATAAGTTCGGAACCGTGAACGTGTAAATCTGCACCTTTCGGAAGTTTTTCACTAAAACGATATAAATTGCTGTCAGGAAGTCTTTTATCAAACAAAATAGGAAAATTATACGGAAAATGATAATTGTATGTTTTAAGTAATTCTTCTTTCATGTTGGAAAGTTTTTTATCAACAATTTTTTCATCATCAGTCAATTTGACGGAAAAATTATAATCATTTTCTTTGATAATATTACTGCGTTTATTAAGATACCTTTGTTCAGACGCAACAGAATTCAAAGAGAAACAAGTATTCATTAAAAAAACAGTTATAGCAGTAAAAATAAAAAGTTTCTTCAAAATATCCCCTGACTTATTTTTTGTAAGAATACCATATTTCAAATATACAGGTCAATTTATTGAAAAATTCAAAAGTAATTATTTTTTTAAATTTTTAAGAACTTTTGAAATTGCGCTCGCAACATCATCAACAACACTAATTGCTGAAGATGATGATTTTGTAATCCGTGAAATGTGGCTAAAAACTTTTAACGTTTGGAAAACACCTACAACGCAAAGAACGAAATCAAATATTTTGCCGCCTGTCTTTTGGAGTATTAAAGTTTTACATTCTATATCATTCGATTTTAAATAATTCCTAATTTCCATAAAAATTTCTATGATGGACTTAATAGCGCTGTATAATGCAAAAACGCCGATTAAAAACCAAGCGTATATTTCTGTTTTAGAATCAGAACAAAGATATGCTATGAAACATATAATCAAAAATGACAATAACCAATGCTCTAACACTATTTTAAAAAGAGCAACAAAACCGTTTTTCCAAAAGCCTATGATTATATTTTTAATAAAATTTATCATTTTCATACTCAAATTATATTACAAATTCACTATGTAATATTAAAATTTTTCAAAACAAAGTTATTAAAAAGTCAGACGAACAGAAAAAATATAATTATAAATTCAAAATATAGAAACCATATTCATGTTACAATATCACATGTGATGGGTTAAATTATGAAATTAAAATTATTTTTGACAGTTTTATCCATATTTTTTCTTTTAATATTTTCTGTTTTTACATATCAACTTGTCAAATATAATAAGTATCAAAAATCTAATTATAAACAGCTTTCATATTGTTATGAAAAACAAGATAATAATTATAAGGATCAAGACAGTTGCTGTTGCAAAATGTACAGCTTGCTTGTGCCTAAATTATTGATATATAAGGCTTATAACAATAATAAGCCATTAAAATTTGTAAGAGAATCTGCTTTAGCGCTTATCATTCCGGAAATTGCAATTCAAAATGCAGATGCACTTGTAGGATACGGCTCTACATTTGAATTAGGCTTTTTAAATATTTTAGCAGATTTGTACAAGAAACAAGCGTTTATATTTAATAACAATTCATATGAAAAAAAAATTAAAGAGTTAGTATCTGAAAATAAAAAAATTTTTTTCGCCTTTGATGTAATGACAGATAGTAATTATGATATATCGGATATATTAAAATACAAGAATAATATTACCGGAATGAACATATCAATTTATATTTATAATTCTAAAAGAATAATTGATGTTATAAAAACATTGGAAATGTTTGAGAAAGACTTTGTTCTCGTAGCCAGAAATTATAATACTAATTTAACCTATATGGGTTCTAACTGCAAGTATTGCGGACATAATTTTCCTAAAGCATTATACTTAACATATATAAATAAAAATCTTGTAAACTATAAATACATACCTTTTAATCAAGATACCGTTTTGCCGAAGTATTATGAAACAAAAGTTTATAAAAGAAATGCTTATGCACCTGAAGTTAATATAAATTGGAGAATTATAGTTTCAGCATATATCAATAATTCTTTAAAAAAACTTAATGATAAACTGAAGAACAAAAAATCTGTTGATAAGGTCTAAAATGATGAAATTAAAAATTCTGAGTATAACGATAATTATTATATTAGTAGGTTTTATACTGCATTTTTATTCATATTTAGTTTATCAAAAAGAAATAAAAAAGCAGGTATCAAATTGTTATGAAAATTTCGATACAGATTACACCATACAAGATAATTGCTTTTGCAAAATGTATAATTTACTTTTGCCAAGATTAATAATATATCGGGCATATAACAATTCTAAGCCCTTAAAATTACTAATTGAATCCGGAAATCCGTACATTGTACCTGAAATTGCGCTTAAAAATGCAGATGCCATTATGGGATATGGTGTTAAAGATGAAATAGATTTTGAAGAAAGTTTTTCATCAATGTTTGATAAGAATGCTTATACATTTGATTGCGGAGTGCAAAATATAAAGATTAAATCCCCAAAATGTCATTTTAAAAGTGAATGTATTGGTACCGATGATTTTGTATTAGAACAACAAAATTCTTCAGGAAGAACTCATACTTTTGGCGAAAAATTGAAACAACTTAAATTATCGGATAAAAAAGTTTACCTGAAAATGGACATTGCAGGTGGGGAAAATTCTGTTATGTCCGACATATTAAAATATAAAGATAATATTACTGGAATGTCTTTAGTAATTCGTTTTGATAATTCCAAAGATATTATTGATGATATAAAAATGTTAGATTTAATTGAAAAAGATTTTATTCTTATTGCAAGAAATCATCATCCTGCTGAAACATTCATAAATTCAAATTGCAGATATTGCGATGATACAATTTCTAACGCTGTGACGCTTTCTTTTATAAATAAAAATCTGGTGGATTTTAAATATATTCCGTTTAATCAAAATGTAAATAAAATAGGACAATTACAAAATAATATATTCTATGATATCAGACTTATACCCGATTTTTACACACACAAATATATTATTTTTAATGAATACTTAAAGATAATTTTTCATAAAACAGATAAAATTGGTATTTAGTTTCTTGTTTAAAGAAAATTGTTGTTCAAAAAATTAAAGAATTATTTTTAAAATAAAATACTTGATATATAATAAGGTCAAGAATGAGAGGTTTATTGTGCTTAATTTACATAATACTTTAACAGGCAGAATTGAAGAATTTCATAATTTAAAAGACAACACCGTCACAATGTACGTTTGCGGGCCGACGGTATATGACTATCCTCACCTCGGACACGCAAGATGTTACATAACATGGGACGTTTTGTACAGATATCTGAAATTCCTCGGTTATAACGTTAAGTATTGCAGAAACGTTACCGACGTTGACGATAAAATTCTTGCAAAAGCACATTCCGAAAACACAACACCTGAAGCAATATCAACAAAATATTATGAAATTTTTGCAGATGCAATGCAAAAACTAAACAACTTAAAACCCGATTTTGAGCCGAGAGCAACAAAAACAATCGGTGAAATGATTGCTATGGTAAAACTTCTTATTGAAAAAGGCTACGCTTATGAATCAGACGGCGACGTTTATTTCAGGGTTAAGAAATTCAAAGATTACGGTAAACTCAGCAAACAACCGATTGATGACCTTGAAGCAGGTGCAAGAGTTGAAACTTCGGATAAAAAAGAAGATGCACTTGATTTTGCCTTGTGGAAAAAGGACGAAAAAGACGGTTATAAAAGTCCTTGGGGAATAGGACGCCCCGGCTGGCACATTGAATGCTCTGCAATGTCTAAAAAATACTTAGGTGAGCAAATTGACATTCATGCTGGCGGTGCCGACCTGATATTTCCTCACCACGAAAACGAAATTGCTCAATCAGAATGCGCAAATTCAAAAGAATTTGTAAAATTTTGGCTTCATAACGGTTTTGTTACCATCAACAAAGAAAAAATGTCAAAGTCATTAAAGAATTTTGTCACGATTAACGACCTTTTGGCAAACTATGATGCCGACACAATCAGATTCTTTATTTTGACGAACCATTACAGAATGCCCGTAGAATTCAACGACGAGGCTTTAAATAGCGCTAAGGCAGGCTTTAAAAGACTTCAAAATGCCCTTGATGACGTAAGTTCGTTTGCAGGAAAAGACAATATCGTTGAAGATATTAATGCGGAAGAAGTAACACAATTCAAAAACGCAATGGATAACGACTTAAACACTTCTGTTGCACTATCTGTTTTATTTGACCTTGCAACGAAATCGAATTCAGCAAAAGCGCAAAATGACAAAGCTCTTGCGGGAAAATATGTCGGAACACTTTTATTATTAATGAAAACTCTTGGTTTTGTATGCAAAAAGGCAAGAATTTCGGAAGACGAATTAAATTCGAGAATTGAAACGATTAAAGATTCCGCACAGTTTTTATCCGAAATTAACGAAAAAGGATATGACCTAATTGACAAGGTGATTGAAATAAGAGCAAAAGCAAGAGCGGAAAAGAATTGGGCACTTGCCGACGAAATAAGACAAACCTTTGATAAAATCGGAATTATCTTTAAAGACGGAAAAGACAAGACGATTTGGCTCGAAAAAGAATAAAAAACCTTACCAAGCAAAATTTATTTTGCCAAAAGAGTTTATGATAACAGATGAAAGTTTATTTTATCTGTTATTGTTGTAATTTATGATTTTCTCTGTTTTCAAAGAATGCGGGCACAACGATGAGTCCGAGATAAAGAATCATACCGAAAACCACTAAATCAACAATGTTTACCAACTCCATGATACTCACCCTCTACTACCATTACAATACCATAATGCCCAATTTTTTATTTTTATAACACATATAAATATAGTATTTTTTTTCAAGAATATTTTTCCAAAAACATATTTTGAAAAACAATGTGATTTTGAAAAATATGTAAGTATAATATTTAATATAGAGGGAAATATGAACAGACTAAATTTTAAAAGACTTTTTTCAAACTTATGCTGCTCTAATTGCGGAGAAGATTTTGACGAAGATTCCGTTTTTATATTGAGGGAAGAAGAGGGATTGTTTGTATTGCAGGTAATTTGCCAGCATTGTCAAAAATCGTTCGGGGTTGCGATTTTGGGAATGGAAGCGGTTGCTTTTAAAGATGAAAATTCCGATAAATACCCGCTTGAGGTGAAAGAATTACCGAATCCGATAACAGGCGACGACGTAATTGACGCCCACAGGTTTATCAAAAATCTTGATGCTGATTGGCAAAAGTACATTCCCGACGAGTATAAAGAAAATAAATAACTGAATATTTCATTTTAATAAAAAATTATGCGTGTTTTATGCATAGTTTTTTAATTGCATTATTTGTGAATCATTTTAAAAAGGATGAAATATAAAATTGTTAAGAAAAATATATCAAAACATTAAAAAATATAGTGCCTAAATTGTTTTATTTCTAGGTTAGGCGGTTTTCAAATCATGAAATTCATGTATTCATCATGTTTTCGGGATTTTAAATCATGAAAACCATGTATTTGCATGGTTATTGACGATTTAAAAGTTGTTTTTTGTTATGCAAGTAAGTATAGGTGCTTTCGGAATTTAATTCATGAAAAGCCATGTATTGCATGGGTTTCCATGTTTTCATATCATGCAAACATAATGTTATCGAGTATTTTAAGAAATAATTTTCTTAAAATTATTAAAAACATTGGTTTTGTAAAATTATCAAAGAAAAACATAATGACAAAATTATTTAACATCAGTGAAACACACGACAATAATCATTTAAGATACAAAAACATCAAGAAAGTTGATGTTTTATACGAATTGGAGGGAGATAGTTACAAAATCGCAGACATGGAACACTTCAAGACTTTTGTTTGTGTTTCGGGTTCCTGCGATTTTTGTTTTGAAAAAGACGGAATAACAGAACAAATATCTTTAGAAAATGGAACAAACAAAGTTGAAACAGGCCAAGGGATTTGCGTGGAAATAAAAAACTACACTCCAAAAACAAAGATAGTTGTTAATTACCTTGAGGATACTGAAAATGAATGAGAAAGTATCCGTCATAATTCCTTGCTACAATTGTGAAAATTTTGTATCAGAGGCAATTGAATCTGCATTACAACAAACATATAAAAATATGGAAATAGTTATTGTCAATGACGGCTCAACTGATAAATCCTCAGAAATTATAAAACATTATGCAGATAAATATAAAAATATTCTGTTTTTTGACAATAAAGAAAACAGAGGAGTTATTTATTCCAGAAATATGGCAATTGAAGCCTCTACAGGAAAATATATTTTGCCTCTTGATGCAGATGATTTGATTGCTCCTACTTACGTTGAAAAAGCCGTGAATATAATTGAAAATAATCCTGATATAGGAATGGTTTATTGCAATGGAATGATTTTTGGCAATAAAAACGAACCGCTTGTTTTACCTGATTTTAGCAATCAAAACATTCTATTTGGAAATTGCATTTTTATAACAAGCCTATTTAGAAAATCAGATTTCTTTAGGTGTGGAAAATTCAAGGAAGATATGTCCTCCGGTTGTGAAGATTGGGATTTTTGGCTTTCTTTTGTCGAAATGGGACTTCAACCATATAAAATTGATGAAACTTTATTTTATTACAGAAATTACACAGGAGTTTCAAGATCCACATTTGCCGTAAAAAGTTATGAGTGGAGGAAAAGTATTTTAAAAAGGCATATTGATTTATATTGTAAAAATGAAAAGTTTTTAAATATAGTTTTTTCAGATTTAGAAGAACAATTAAAATATACAACTTTAAAACATAAAAAATACAAAAAATTATTTAATATTTTTCTCCCGATAATCATACTTGAAACTATCGTAATTTTAGTCATTTTAATTTTAATAAGAGGATTATGATATGTTATCAATAATAATTCCAACAATGCAAAAAAATAATGTGATTTTGAATTTACTTTTAGATGAACTTGTTTGTTGTGATTGTATAGATGAAATTGTCCTTATAGACAACTCTTGTAATGGATATAATTATAATTCCGAGAAAATAAAATTAATAATTCCCGAGAACAATTTATATGTAAATTCATCTTGGAATTTAGGTGTAAAAGTATCAAAAAATGAATATATCGGAATTTTAAATGATGATATCATTTTTCCTAAAAATTTTTTTGAACAGGTTTTTGAATTTTTAAAGAACAACCAAAATATTGGCATAATAGGACTTGATACGATAGTTAAAACACCAGAAAGCAAATTTAATTCATATCCTGAGAATTCAAATGTATATTTTTCTCAAACAGATATCAGAGAAAATTGTTTCGGTTCTGCAATGTTTATGAAAAAAGAAAATTATTTTAATATTCCTGAGAACCTAAGAATTTGGTTTGGCGATGATTATTTATTTGAAAAAAATATTGAAAAAGGATTTAGAAATTATAAAATTATTAATGCCGATATTAAACATATACATTCAAACACTTGTAAATCTGAAGAGTTTTCAGAAATAATTAAAAAAGATATTGAAAATTATTATAAAGATAATTCTTATTTAGAAAATAATTACACTCTGCTTTATCAAAAATATGATTTAATTGTTCCTGTCGGGGCAGCCTGTTCGTGTACCGATACTTTAAGGAAGAAAGATTTACAAGTTTTTTCATACCCCTTCGATTGGCTTTACGGTTCTGATTTTTTAAACAGAATAAAAATTTTAGTAAGTGATTTTGAGAATTGGCTTAATATTGAAGATTTAAAATTCGCGGGAACAAGAGAATATCCTCTTCCCTGCGACATTTACTTAAATACAAGGACAAACATTGTTTTTAATCATGATTTTCCTTTAAATAATCCTTTGTCCTTGTCTTTTCCGAAAGTGAAAGAAAAGTATTCCAGAAGAATAAACCGTCTTTTATATCAAATTTCAAATTCAAAAAATGTTTTATTTGTATATCTTGAAAGACCGGATATAAGGAAAGATATTTTAACAGAAGAACTTAAAGAGAGTTATGAACTTTTAAAAAATCGTTTTCCGAATGTTGATATAAACATTTTATATTTGTTCAATGCAAGGGAAGTAGATTACGAAAACAGAAAAATTATTAATGTTTCAAACCATATTATAAGAGCAGATTTTGACTACGATTTATATAACGATGAGCATCCTTATATCGTTAATAATAATCCGATATTAAACATTTTTAATCATATTACGATATCAAATAAATTTTTGAATTTTAAACAAAAATGTAAAAAACTAATAAAATTTATTCCTAATATTATTGTTAAATGCGAAAAAAACGAAAACTTTACGAGAGTTATACTTTTTAACCTCATAAGATTTAAGATATGGAAATAAATGATTTTTATTTTTCTACCTTAATCCTTCCGTCACGCTTGATGAAGATGTCTTTTGATGTGCATTTGGAAGATTTTAAGTAGTCAATTATAATTCTGTCCTTGTCGTAATCGTATTTTTTGAGGAGTTTTACACCTTTCAGGGAAACAAAACCGTCGCCGCCTTTATAAAGATAATCGTCATAAGCAACTATATATTTCTTCTCAGTCGAGGGGTTTTTAACATTGATATCGGTCTTTGTACCGTCTTTGTCAATAAATGAGGCTTTTGTCAAAACACCGTTCTTATCAAGAGTGTATTCAAGTCCCGAAACCTGCAAAATTGAAGGTTTATAATCAGGTCTTGTGACTGATTTTCCGCCAAAATTAATTGCATCAACAAGCCCTTTTTCACTTAATTCAACAACGCACATTTTGTTCTTGAAAGGAAAACAACCCGAAATATCACGCTCTGTCAAATTTCCGACAGAAAGAGTTCCTCTGAAATTGGTTGAATTAATCAAAACAATTTGTGCGCCAGTTTCTTCCTTGACCATATCCATAAAAACATCTTCGTAAGGGTTTTCTTCAATATTCATCTTTTCTGTCAAAGGTTCAACAGATTTGACGTTTGCAATAACGGGAGAAACACCCTGAATTGCATTTGTAACCGTCATCATTATATTGTTTTTCGGAAAATCAATTGTTTTAAAAACATTGTTTTGGACTGATTTTACAACACCGTCATTATTGTATTTAACAACAAGTATGCCGAAATTGTTGCCGTCACGCCCTGCCTGAGTAATAATAACAGGTTCACCTTTCGGTGAATATTGAAGATTTTTACCCTCAACAACGTCTAAAATCAAATCGTGAGAGTGCCCGCCTATGATAACATCAACGTCAGAGAGGTTTTGCGCCAATAATTTTTCTTCTTCATACCCAGAATGAGAAAGAATAATGATTTTGTTAATTCCCTGTGAGGTGAGTTTATCAACTTCGCTTTGAAGTTCTTTATAAGCCTTACTTCCGCCTGAAATTACTATCCCCTCAAACAGAGATTTATCCTTCATTCTTTCAATCAAAGTGGGTGATTGCGCCCCGATAATTCCGTATTTTTCGCCCGATTTCCCCATCAAAATAATTGATTTGAGAGTTTGTTTACCCAATTGATTATTCTTCGGAAATTCAGCATTAGCCGCTAACATCGGAAATGAAGCATCTTTCATAACTTCTGCCAAAACAGATGCCGACATATCAAACTCGTGATTTCCGATTGCTGTCGCCTCAATTGAGTTTAAGTCCAAAAACTTTACGGAAGTGACGTTTATTCCTTTATCCGAGCCGATACAAATGTCGCCTGCCGAAAATTTGAATGAATCAACATCATCTTTTTCGCCCCAAGTCGAATCATATTGGAATGAGGCGGTTGTAATCTGCTCCATTCTCGGAACCTGACCGTGAATATCGTTCACATAAAATATAGATTGCGTAACTTCTTTAGAATTTACCGTTTGAGGAAAACATAAAAAATTTAACCCTAACAACCCTAAAGTAATTATTTTTGCTAACTTTTTATTTGTTTTAGATTTTTTCATACAAATTTCCTCAACCTATTTCTAAAATAAAGATATCAAAAATCGGTCATTCAAGCAACAATTCCGCAAGTTTAATATCCGTTTGAGTTGTGATTTTTATGTTTGAATAATCACCCTCAACAAAAAATACATCTTCGTTTTCAAGTTCAAAAAGAGCAGAATCGTCCGTAAACGACTCGTTTGAATATTTTTCGTGGTATTTTTTAATCTTGTTAAATTCAAAAATCTGAGGTGTTTGAACATTTATAAGATTATCTCTGTTTAAAGTTTCTTTTATTTTCTTGTCGGCAGATATTCTCTTAATAGTATCTGTTGTTTTAACTCCGACAATTGCCCCGCCGTATTGCTTTGCGGCTTCTATACACTTAATTACAACTTCTTTTTTGATTAACGGTCTTGCTCCGTCGTGAATAATTACAAAAGAACAATTATCAATGGTTTCAAGAGCAAGCCTTACCGATTGCTGCCTTGTTGAGCCGCCCTCTATGATTTTTACATTGTCGTAATTTTTAAATAAATTTTTATAATCTTCTATGGCAGATTTGTTCGACGGAATAATGACTTCAAAACCCATTTGTGTAAACAAATCGACAGAATATTGAATAACAGACTTGCCTTTTAGCAAGGATAAAAGTTTATTCGTATTTCCAAATCTTGAAGATGAACCGCCTGCCGTAACAATTACTTTTATATCTGTCATTTATCCTCCAAAATGGTCAAAAGATTTTTTGTTAATCATCTCTCTGTCAATAACTATTGAGGACTTGTTATCATATATTGTTATGGTCGGATTATCTGTTTTTGCTCCAACCTGACCGAGATATTTAAACAAAGATGTATCCATTGCCGAAAAAGCCCAATATTTGACGGAAAAAATTAATTCGTAGTCTTCGCCGCCCCAAAGAACAAATTCTTTTTCGTCAAGGTTGTTTTGTTTTGCAAATTCCCTGACTTCGGGCAAAACAGGAATATCCCGATAATTTAATTTCATTGAAACACCGGATGCTTCTGCTATTCTGAATAAAGTTTCAATAAGTCCGTCCGAGGTATCACTTACAGCAAAATCATAATTTGTTTGCCCCATAATTTTCCAAGATTCAAAATCTCTTGCCTCGGGAGTTAAAAAGGCATCAATTAATTTCTGTGGAGCGGGAATATTGTGTTCTAGTGCATAAAAGCCCGCTGCTGCTGCACCGAAATTACCCGTTGCCAAGATAAAATTGTCTTCTTCGGCAAATTTTCTGGAAACTTCGTGGTTTAATCTTTCCGCACGTTTTTTACCTATTGCCGTAATTGAAATAACAACTTTTTCCCCGCCTGTTAAATCACCGCCGATAACCGTCGCTCTGTATTTTAGACAAGCATCATTTATTCCTCGATAGAGTTCTTCAATAAATTTAGAATCAGTTGTGGGGGGAACGGATAAACCGACCGTTATGTATGCGGGGGTACTTATTCCTGCAAATAAATCACTTATATTTACCGTAACCGCTTTGATTCCTAGTTGATACGGAGTCATATAAGATAAGTTAAAATGTACACCCTCAACTAAAGAATCTTGTGTTACATATATTCCAAGGTCTTTTAAGTATGCACAATCATCTCCGATGTATGAACTGTCGTGCAAAGTGTTTTTGATAATTTTCAGGAATTCATACTCTTTCATAGAAAAAATTTTATCATAAAAATAATTGTAAAAAGTCGGTAATAAAAATAAAAATCAACTTTAAACCAAATATTGTTGTTATAAAATAAATATATAAAGAGAAGAGTTTATAATGATTAAATACGATTGCAGTAATATTCACAGTAAGATTATCGGAGAAGAACACGGGTTAAATTTAGAAGAAAAATTTGATGAATATTCTCTTACAATAAAAGAAATTATTAATGATATAAAAATAGAAAAAGATTTTCCAAATAGTAATCTTAACTGGATTAACTTCTACAAAGAAAAAGAAAATTTAAATGATATAAAAGAATATGCAAAAAGAGTAGAAGGTAAATTTGAAAACATATTTATAATCGGACTAAGCGCACCTCTTTATGGAGCTAAAGCCATTTTTAGCGCAATAACAGGACCTTATTGGAACCATTTTAGTCGTGAAAAAAGAGGAAACACCCCTCAAATATATTTTTTAAATAATATAGACCCTGATAATGTAAATGCACTTTTTCAAACAACGGATTTAAGAAGAACTCTTGTTGTAGTTGTTTCAAAATACGGACAAACTCCCGAAACTACCGCATTATTTATGTATGCGAAAAAGATGTTGGAAAATGAAATAGGGGAAAATTATCCGCTTCATATAGTGACATGCTGCCACCACGACAGTATTCTTGCTCAAATTTCAAAAGAAGAAGGTTATTATACTTTTGATTATCCCGAAAATATTGACGGACGTTTAGGAACATTTTCACATTGCGGTCTTTTACCGTTAATACTTGCCGGTATAAATATTGATGAATTACTCGAAGGTGTTGAAGAAGCAACAGAAAATCTTTTAAATCCCGATATTCATGAAAATATTGCTGCGCAAGACGCAATCATTCATTATTTGGCATATACCGAAAAACAAAAAACCATATCGGTTTTGCTTCCGTATGCGGACAGATTAAAATGGATTCCTGATTTATATATTCAACTAAACGCAGAATGTTTAAACAGAAGATGTGATATTAACGGAAAAGCAGTACAAACAGGACAAATGTCGGTTTATACAAACGAAATCGTTGACCAACCGACTTTAATGCAATCATTTATTGAAGGTCCTAACGATAAAATCATTGATATTCTTCAAGTTGAAAAACCTTCTAACGATTGTATAATTCCAAAATTATTCAACTATACGGGAATAGGATATTTAGGCGGAAAAAGTTTCACACAATTAATAAATGCCGACATTATTGCTCTTACTTCGGTATTATCCGATAACAACAGACCTTGCACGATTATTTCCCTACCTGAAATTTCTCCGTTTTATATGGGGAACCTTTTAACATTTTTATTTATAAAAACTATAATTTCAGCAAAATTATATAATACGGTTCCTTTAGGCGAAATTTCATCGGAAAATACCTCAGATTATTTCTTTGCTTTGATGGGACAAAACGGATACGAAGAAACAGCAAGAGAACTAAGGGAAAAATTGGCACAAAGAAATGCCGCTATCCTATAACTTGTTCTTCCTGAAGCCCTACTGCGGCAATTTGATTTGATAAAAATGCAACCTTTTTAATAGGTCCGTTTGTATCTTTTTCTATGATTTTCGCAACACTATTTTGATTTTTATATATTTCAAGTAAATTCAAATACTCTTGTTGAGGATTATCTAAGTATAAAACCAGCGGGGCAACTGCATTTTTCAAAAAGACCAATACTGATGTTCTTATCTTAATTTGTCCGTACGCTTGCGACATAATTTATCCTTTCCGATTAATTTTACCTACAAAATTAATTTAATGATTATTTATTAGTCAGTCAACAATCGAAAAAAGGATTTTTATAATATAATAGCTTCAGGAGGAATTTATATGAATGACGGAATAAAATACTTGGGTCACAGCGCTTTTTATATAAAGTCAGAAAAATACGGTATATTGATTGATCCTTGGTTTATGCATAATGAAAAAGTTGACTTTGATATTACAAAAGAAGTAATAACACATATTTTTGTAACACATGCACATTCAGACCATTTTGGAGATGCTTTAAGCATATCGAAAGTAACTGATGCTCAAATTGTTGCAATTTTTGAAACAGCAGTCTATTGTCAAAAAATGGGTTTTAATGCATTAGGTGTAGGTTTTGGCAGCGCAATTCAATTTGATTTTGGCAGTGCAAAATTTTATCCCGCAACACATACGAACGCTCTTCCTAACGGTATGTATGGCGGAAGTCCTGCAGGAATTATGTTTACACTAAATAACGGAATAAAAATATACCACGCAGGTGATACGGGTTTAACAAAAGAATTCGAATTAATCGGTGAATATGATGCACCTTATTATGCAATGCTTCCGATAGGCGGTCATTTTACTATGGGCATTGAAGAGGCAGTTGTTGCATCTCAAATGTTAAATGCCGAAGAAATTATTCCTATGCACTACAATACATTTGATGTAATTCAGGCAAATCCTTTCGATTTTAAAATGAAACTCGATTATATCGGTAAAACATGCGATGTTATGCGAGAAAACGACGTATTGGATTTTTAATGAAAAAAGATTATTCAATATTTATAGTTCCGACAGGAATCGGGGCAAGTATAGGCGGATTTGCCGGTGATGCGGGAATTTATGCAAGAAAAATTGCAGAAAAATTCCCTCTAATTGTTAATCCTAATGTCGTTAATGCTGCTTGTTTTTCATCAATATCAGACAATATGCTCTACTGTGAAGGAAGTTCAATTACAGATTTTATGAAGGGCAAAATATTTTTTGAAAAAGTTGTAAATAATAAAATCGGAATTATTTTTGATTCATCAATTTCTCAAGAAGTTCTAAATATTCATATTAATACTATCAATGCCGTAAAAACGGTATATGGAACTGATGTTATCGGATATGCAATATCCGAAGAGCCAGTGTGTGTCAATTTTTATATGACTGAAAGCGGTATTTCCTCAGGTTCGGTTAAAAACATCGAAACACTCGTAAAAGCTGGTAAAAAATTAATCAACAAAGGTGCTACGACTCTTGCAGTTGTTTGTAAATTTGAAGAACCTGAAGAAGACGGTTATTCTCAAGGGGAAGCAGTAGATATTGTCGGCGGAGCAGAAGCAATAATTTCTCATTATTTAACTAAGAAATTAAAAGTTCAAACAGTTCATGCTCCAGCCTTTGAAGATTATTCAATAAAACCTGCTCTTGTCAATCCAAAGGCGGCTGCAGAATATATAACACCGACTTTTTTGCCTTGTTTACTTTTAGGACTCGAAAAAGCCCCTAAAATACTTAATCAAAAAAATGAAAATAGTATTTCTAAAGAAAACATTCAATCTTTAATAATTCCATATAATTGTTTAGGTTCTTCAATTGTCTCTGATGCAATAAAATCAAATATACCGATTATAGCAGTTAAAGAAAATAAAACTGTTTTAGATGTTACAGGATTTAATCTCGGAATAAAAAATGGTATAATAGAAATAGACAGCTATAAAGATTGTTTTAATATTTTAAAAGGAATTTATTCTGAATGAAAAAGAAGGCATTTACTTTAGCGGAAGTTATGGTTGTTCTTGCAATGACAAGTATAATTGTCGTTCTTTCAATTCAATCATATAAAATGATAAAAAGTAAATTCGCTTTTACCTGCTATTATTTATACAGAGATTTAAAAATTGCAATAGGACATATGGCTTCAGATTCAGTTGACGGAAGTTTAAATTCCGTTACTTGTGATAAAGATAATTTAACTGCCTCAGAATATACGACTTGCCTTACTGCTGCTGTTGCACATACTTCAAATACTAATATAATGGATTATAAAACTGATACCGGTTTTTGCAAAATGCTTGCAAGATATTTATCTGCTGCAAGTAAAGTTGAATGTACTGATTCAGACATGAATAATGCAACAATTGCAAATAACAATTTTTACGGAAGCCTTACAAAACCTAACTTCAAACTTCTAAACAAACATTATGTATATGTGTCTAAAAGAGTTGCAGGAAACGATACCGCAGGTCAACTTCATACATACAGAATAGTTTCCTTTGATTTAAACGGAAAAGAATCTCCCAATCAAGCCGGTAAAGATATAGTGTCTTTTGCTATATTTGATAACGGAGAAATCTTGCCGTTAGGCGATCCTGCAGAAAATCCCGACTTCTTCAAGGCTGTTATTAAAATGAGAACTACTGCTGACAGATTTTCTTCAGAAGATAATGCTGCTACTCTTGCACAATTGAAGAAATCTGTTAGATTTCCTAATGCTATAACAATTAATAAAGCTACTAAAAAACAGTTAAATTTTAAAGAAGCATATTGTACAGTTGCACTTCAATCAATAAATTATCCTGATTATTGTCTGAATGTTGATTACCCTACCGGAAACTTTTTGGATTCTTCGATGAATGTCAGAGAATATTGTGTAATTCAGGGTGAAGGTGTGAAAGATAAAGAACCGGAATGTGAATATAATGTAATTAAACCTCAAGTTTCAAAATTCTTCCCAGTAACACGTGATGTATATTCTTCTGTGAATAATCAAGATGATATTGATGAGGCAACCGGTACACCGAATCAGATTTATAAATATTAGTTTAAATTTCATCTTTAATTCTTAATATTGTTTATTATTCTAAATTACAAAATATATAAAAAAAAAGACCTCGAAAGAGGTCTGTAAATTTTTTAGAGAGAGATAGAGAGAAAAATAAAATTTTAAGAGAGATTTTAGAGAGTGTGTGAGAAGTATTTGAAAGAGTTTTGAGAGAGTTTGTTTAATTGAGAAGAGTGAGA
>Ga0256407_10002699_pt1 | contig 33229 bp, 27 predicted proteins | sample RumenRJG_04DNA_FD_193489 | JGI IMG/M metagenome (GOLD analysis project Ga0256407, IMG submission 193489) | Bovine rumen microbial communities from Lethbridge, Alberta, Canada - RJG_04 | ecosystem: Host-associated > Mammals > Digestive system > Stomach > Rumen | place: Canada: Alberta...
GTTGTGTTCATCAGGTCCATCAGGAAAAAGTATTTTGTCTTGAAAAGAAATGAAAGGACCAGAGCAAGAATCCACAGAAATGAATTTATAAGGGTAATGTTCCTCTGCCGCTCTATAAAAATAACCGGAACTATTACCAGGTAGCACAAAAACATTGTGTAGGGGCTGTCGTGCAGGCTTAAAAGGTTAAAAATTAGGTCAAATGTATAGAGTATGAATATAAAAATGTATACAAAAGGTATTACGTTGTCGGTTATAAGCTTTTTGTTCAGCCGGCAAAGCAAATAGATAACGGAAAAATTAAAAAAGTATGCAGAAAAAAGGATTCTGTAAATAGTCCTTGTGTACAAGTCCGAAAACAAGGATATTGCCAGGAGGCAAAAAAGTATTATGCTGTAAATAAGCGTAAAACTTCTGAGAGTATTATAGTTGTATTTCCTAACGACGTCTTTATTTAACTCAAGAAGCTTTTGTCCGTCCTGCCGTTGAAGACGAAAAATCCGCTTAAAAAACTCCATACATATATTATAGATAAGAAAGTCAAAATTCTCAACTCTTTTATTTAATTTTAAATATTTATTTAATATTGCGGCGCTTTATTCTGCAAAGGGCTTTCCGGGGTTCCGCGGGGCCCTACCCGCTCCATTGCCTACGGCAACGGCTACGCCGCCCCTCCAATCCCGGCCGTGCCTCATTTTGCGAAAGTTTTGTATCCTTTGCAAAGAAAAAAGGCCCTGCACCATGATTTCCACGGTACAAGGCCTAATTTTAATTTGAAAAGCTAAAATTACTGTTTTTTAGCAAAGAAATCCTTGGAAAGCTTGGCAATAACGCCAACCAGGGCAATAAGACAAATACAGTTTGGAATTGCCATAAGCGCGTTAAAGATATCTGCAATTGTCCAAACCTGGCTTATAGTCATGTAGGGGCCAATAAATACTGCAAGAATGTAGAGCCAGCGGTAAACCTTTACAACGCCCATCTTGCCGCCTGAAAGGTATTCAATACAGCGCTCGCTGTAGTAGTCCCAGCCCAAGATGGTTGTAAAGCCAAAGAGTACCAGGCTTACCATAAGAACAAAACCGGTGAATGTGTCTCCAAAGGGAAGAAGAGCCTTAAAAGCGGCATCCGTTACAGCATAGCCCTTAAGACCCATGTCGTAGGAACCTGCAATAACGATTGCAAGCCCCGTAATCGTACAGATGATAATTGTGTCAAAGAAAGTTCCAGTCATGGAAATAACGGCCTGCTGAACCGGATCCTTTACCTGTGCCGCAGAAGCCGCAATTGGAGCGGAACCAAGACCTGCCTCGTTGGAGAAAATACCGCGGGCAATACCCTTCTGCATTGCAATAAGCATAAAGCCAAAGGCACCGCCTGCAACCTGGTCAAGACCGAAAGCTCCGCGGAAAATCTTTACGAATGCACCTGGAATGGCTGTGGCATTTGTAACAAGGATAATAATTCCAAAGATAAAGTAGAGGATGGCCATAAACGGAACTATGTAAGTTGCAACCTTGGAAATGCGCTTAAGACCACCAATGATGATAAGGGCAACAAAGATTGCCACTACCAAAGAAGAAATTACGGTTGCATAGGTGTAGTTTATTCCAAACAAGGTAAAGGCAATGTTCTTTCCCTCGCTGTCAAAGAAGGTGTTTATTGCGCTGGAAATGCTGTTCACCTGGCTGAATGTTCCAATTCCAAAAAGACCAACCATTGTTCCAAAAAGGGCAAAGAGGATAGCAAGCCACTTCCAGTTCTTGCCCATACCCTTTTCTATGGCATAGAAGGCACCGCCCAAAATGTGGCCGTCGCTCTTCTGCTCGCGGTAATGGATTGCAACAAGACATTCGGCATATTTTGTTGCCATACCAAGCAGGGCTGCAACCCACATCCAGAACAAGGCTCCAGGACCTCCGGCAACCAAAGCCGTTGCAACGCCTACGATATTACCCGTACCGATTGTTGCGGAAAGAGCCGTACACAAGGCACCAAAAGAAGAAACTTCTCCCTTTTCTCCGTCCGGCTTACGGAACATAGTCCTAAGCGCGTAGCCCAGCTTTCTGAACTGCAACCCCTTTAGGCTTATTGTAAGCAAGAGGCCAGTTCCCAAGATGATGACCATAGTTGGGATTCCCCAGACACCCCAAGTACTGTTGTCCAGGAAATCAAGAACCTGATTAAACATTTTATTCTCCTATTTTATTTTTGTTTATTAAATTTTCTTTTCCAAAGGGTTTCCGCCGTTAATCAAAAGGCTAACAGATTCCTTTGTTGCAGGCTTTAGAATATAGCTGTCCATTCCTGCAACGGCACACTGCTCAAGAATGTCTTCGCTGTCGTCTACCGTAAGGGCAGATATGTTAACAAATTTGGCATCCCTGCGCGGCATGTTGCGGATAAGTTTTGATGCCGCCAAACCGTCTGTGCCGGGCATGTGCAAGTCCATAAAAATCAATCCGTAAGTTCCGTCTTCGCTTTCCGAGAACTTTTTAAGGCATTCTTCGCCGCCAGAAGCAGTATCTACCTGGTAGCCCAGTTCCTTCAGCAAGCCGGCCATAACTTCCATATTGATTTTGTTGTCGTCCACAACCAAAATGCGCTTGCCGCTCAAATTTATTGCCGGAGCCAAAACCGGGCCTTCGTCTTTATTTTCCATTATATCCTCCATCAGCTCTAGCTGTTATGATTATACTACGATATACAACTTTTTTTCAACTTCATTCAGCGGCACATATCCGCCGGGCAACATATACACCGCTTGCCGAAGCATGGGAAAGTGAGTGCGTTACGCCAGAACCGTCGCCTATTATGTAAAGCCCCCGGTATTTTGTCTCAAGGTGCTCATCAAGTTCCACTTCCATGTTGTAGAATTTAACTTCCACACCGTAAAGCAAAGTGTCGTCACCGGCAGTTCCAGGAGCAATCTTGTCCAGTGCATAAATCATCTCTATTATTCCATCCAGAATGCGCTTGGGAAGGACAAGGCTTAGGTCGCCAGGGCTGGCCTTTAGGGTTGGCGTTACCATGCTTTCCTTCATGCGCTCAGCATTGCTCCTTCTTCCGCGGGCAAGGTCTCCAAAACGCTGCAGGATTACCCCTCCTCCCAGCATATTGCTCAAGCGGGCTATGCTTTCACCGTATTCATTTGAATTTTTGAATGGTTCAGTAAAATTTTGGGAAACAAGAAGGGCAAAATTTGTGTTTTCGGTCTTTTTGGAAGGGTCTTCAAAGCTGTGGCCGTTTACGGTTATGATTCCGTTAGTGTTTTCGTTTACAACCATGCCGTTGGGGTTCATGCAGAAAGTGCGCACCCGGTCTTCAAATTTTGACGTTCTGTAGACAATCTTGCTTTCGTAAAGTTCATCGGTCAGGTGGGAAAATACAAGGGCTGGAAGTTCAACCCTAACGCCAAGATCCACACGGTTGGACTTTGTAGGAAGGTTAAGCTCCTCGCAGACCTTGCCAAGCCACTTGCTGCCGCTCCTTCCAACAGACACAATGCAGTCGGAGCAGGTAGCGCTTCCCTTGTCCCAGCTTACGGTAAGCCCATAGTCCTCGTTGTGCTCTATTTTGCGCACGGGAGTGTAAAAATGGAATTCAACCTTGTCTTTAAGCTCGTCATAAAGATTTTCAAGAACTACATAGTTTATGTCCGTTCCCAGATGGCGCACGGAGGCATCCAAAAGCTTTAGGCCGTTCTGCAGGCATATTTTTTTGAATTTTGTGGCTCCAGTTGAATACATCTTTGTGTTCTGGCCGCCATGGCTTACATTTATGCTGTCAACATAATTCATAAGGTCCAGGGCCTTCTGCCGGCCAATGTGCTCGTAAAGGGTACCGCCAAAGTCGTTAGTTATGTTGTACTTGCCGTCGGAAAAGGCACCGGCACCGCCAAAACCGCTCATTATTGAACAGGTCTTGCACTTTATGCATGACTTTACCTTGTCGCCGTCAATTGGACAGTGACGTTTTTTTAGAGGCCCGCCTTCTTCAAACACGGCAATTTTTAGTCTGGGGTTGTTTTTGACAAGTTCATAGGCAGAAAAAATTCCGCCCGGGCCAGCACCAACAATAATTACGTTGTAGTCAACATTCGCATTCATTATGAATATTATAAACCCCTTTGTTCAAAATCATCAACAAAAACTAGACTTTTGCCCCTTTTTATTATATCATTTTAAATAAACGCAGCAAACTAACAGGTTCAAGACCTTACCAATATGAAAAAGCTGAATTTTACAAGCATTACAAAGTATACTATTTTATTCCTCATAGCATTGCTGCTGACCGTAACGGCAATTGTATTTTTGGAAGGAAGAAAATCAAAAAACATATCGCTTTGGATAACCCCAGCATCTTATTTTAATGAAGGCTGGTACTATTTTGACTCTGATTCCAGACGGCAGGAAATAGATTCGCTTCCGGTACGCATTCCAGCAGACAAATTTGGCACGGCAAGGATTTACCACAAGATGGTCCGCAGCAGCCACCACTGCATGTACATTGACTATTATGCCCACCATCAGGCAGTAAAAGCCTTTTTTAATGACGAGCTAATATTTGAATACGCACCTCCCTCAAACCCTGGATGGCTTAAAAGCTACCGCTCCTTCCACAACCTTATAGCCATTCCCTACAACCGTGATGGAATCTTGTGCATAGAGACAAAAGCAAGCATTTCTTCTACTGCAGGGGAATTTGGGCAGATTCGGATAGGTTCAAGGGATGAACTTCTTAACCGGCTTGTAACCGAACGCCTGCCGCAGTTTTTGCTTGGGGCAGTCCTAATCGTACTTGGATTCATATTGTTCATCATAACGGCATTTTACCTTCGGGTGGCATTTGACAGGACAATCCTTTACTTTACGCTCTTATTGATTTTCCTTGGCGTTTGGCAGACTGAGGAATCCAGACTTTTGCAGTTTTTCATTGGTTTTCAGGCCTTGCACTGGTTCTTTGAATATATGATGCAGCCCTTCATTCTGATTCTTTCATTTTTATTCATTAAAGAACTCTTCATCAACAAAAAGCACCCTGCCCTTATAGTCTTGTTTGCCTGCATAACGCTTTCCATATTCACCCAGCTGATTCTGCAGCTTACTGGCATTGCACAGATGACAAGCACGCTCTTTATGATAAACTCAATGTTCATCGTTGTCTTTGCCTATATACTCGTGCTTATAAACCTTAATTTTGAATTTGCAAGAAAAAGCGTAAAGGTTATCTTTAGCATATCCATAGCACTTTGCATAGTATCTTTTATGATTTCTTCCATCGTAAAGCACCACAAGAACTTTACGGACACCATTCTGTACCTTGGAATAGTATTCCTTTTTATTTCCATTTCCATATTTGTGATTCAAAAGACGCAAAAACAGTTCAACGCGGTAAGGTCAGCCGAAATTTACAAAAAGCTCGCTTTTCTGGACATTTCTACGGGGGTTTCAAACCAGACGGCATGGTATACTCTCATAGAAAATTTTTCTGCGGACGGAATAAAGCTGGACAAATACTGCATGTTCATGTTTGACATGAACAACCTAAAGACCATAAACGATCACTACGGGCATTTGGAGGGCGACAAGGCAATACGCTCCTTCTGCGAATGCCTAAAGCGGGCAGTCGGAAAATCCGGGGACATTTACCGCATAGGAGGAGATGAATTCATTTGCCTCTGCAAGAACATTGACTACACGAGGGCAACTCAAATAGAAAACATGTTTGACTATTACGTAAAAAACCAGACGGAATCAAAAGTTCAATTTACGGCTGCACACGGTTACGCCTTCTTTTCTCCATCAAGCAAGGCTGACTTTATTCAGGCACAGTCCATGGCGGATAAGGCCATGTATGAAAATAAAATCCTTAGTAAAAAGGGGAGATCTTAAAATGAAAAAACTGTTGTTCGTAACAATTATTGCTCTTGCGGCACTATTTACATCCTGTGCAAAAAAATCGGCAAGCCAAAGCAAGGCAATGGATGCGTTCCGCGAAACAGCCGATGCAACATCAGCATTCACAGGCACTGGCTACAACCCGGAAGCCCCTGCAAAGGCAGAAAACGCTAAGCAGTCCACACAGCCTCTTAACCGCAAGATTATCTTTAATGGCACAATAAGCCTGGAAGTTGAATCCCTGGAACAGACCCAGGCAGCGGTTCAAAAATGGGTAAGGGATTTTGGCGGATACATTTCACAATCATACATGGACGGAACAAGCGCAAACTTTACCACTAGAATTCCTTCATCTTCATTTGACGTGGCAATGGAGCAAGCAAGCAGCTTTGGTAAAATCCTTCACAAAAACATAGAAAGCACAGATGTTACGGATGAATTCTACGACCTTCAGACCAGAATAGAAACAAAGAAAGTCCTTGTTGAACGGCTTCAAAGCTACCTTAAAAACGCCAGTTCGGTAAAAGACATGATGGAAATAGAAACAAGGGTCAACGAGGTTACAAGCGATCTTGAAACCATGCAAGGACAGATGAACCGCCTTGCCGGAAAGATTGACTTTGCCACTGTAACAATCACTGTTAACTTGCCCCCAAAGAAAATAGAAGAATACTATAAAGTTCCTGATGCAAAGGAAAAAGCAAAGAACCTGTTTTGCGGCCTCCTTACCTTCCTTGTAGACCTCTTCTTTATCCTGCTTTACATAATATTGTACGGAGCGCCTATCGTCCTTGTAATTGCGCTAATCTACTGGCTTTGCTTTGGAAAAGTAGGCCTTTTAAGGAAACTCTTTGGCAAACTCTCCGTCCACAAAGAAAAAGCAACTTCTGACCAACAAGCAAGCGCAAAAAACCCGCAATAAGTTTTTAGGCTGAACTTTTTTGCACCCCTGGATTCACTTACCGCAAGTGTGTTCAGGGGGTGTATTTTTTGTGGGGGGCAACATTATCTGCCAAAGACTGTATCAAAATTCCGCCAACTTCTGTATCGGAAACCCGCCAAAGTCTGTATTTCATGAAACACTGGAGAAAGTTTCCAACAAGTGCGTTCAGGGGCTGCATAAGATTTTAGCTTTTCTTTTACAGCAATTTTGCAACTGAATCTAAAATTGTTACGTCTGCGGGAAGCCACTTTACACTTAGAAGAGTTTCTTTTGTAAGCCAGGCAGCGTTTTCATGCTCAAGCAGCTCCAGTTTTCCGCTCAACACCTGGCAAGCAAAGCACTGCATGGAAAGATGAAATGCCGGATAGTCATATTCGATTGTGCCGATGCGCTCCCCAACTTTAATTTGTGTGGCAAGCTCCTCGCGGATTTCGCGCTCAAGGGCAGCTTCTGGGCTTTCGCCAGCTTCGATTTTTCCGCCGGGGAATTCCCACCAGCCCTTCCAGTCTCCGTAACCGCGTTGGGTGGCAAAGACCTGGCGATTGCCTTGGGGAGTGGTACGGATGATTATGGCGGCGGAGACGGGTATGGTTTTCATATTGGGATCCTTAGGTGACTTCTATTTCAAAAATTTTAGGCGAATACGGACTTATTGCAAGGTTTCCAGAATCTCTTTTCCGAATCATGTCGCCTGTAATTTTCATATTTTTCAAATTCTGGACTTTTACCATATAATAGAACTGAGCATTAAATGGTTTTACTGGCTCATATCCTTTGCCATGATTCATAGACTTTAACTTTGAGCGAAGCTGTTCTGCAGAAACTAATTGAGTTGAAATAATGTCGGCTACAAATGGCAGATAATTATATTTGGAAATGTCTGTCTCTGTTCCAAAGTCTTTTGTTGATGCACAGAATTTTGTAACTTTTGAAATATCTTTATGCAAAGGATAAACATATCCATCCCTGATTGCATAGTAGTAAAAATAAAGACCATCTTCCAAATTTATAAAAGAAGTGTCTGATTCGTCAGCTGGAATAAATTTATTTTTTGTTAGCCAAGCAAAATAATCATCCCTTAAGAAAAGAGCCATAAACAATTCTTCTTTTGGGGTTGGCTTAACAAGATTATTTTGTGAAGCAGAGGAAATAACCATATTCTCAAAATATGTAGACCGGGATTTTCTGCTGGCCTCATTTGCCTTAAAATCAATAATCTGTCTTACAAACTTTTTGATCTCTTCATGTCCGGCATTTCTGTTGCCAGGTCTGATTGCAAATGCTCCGACACCGGGAAGTATCTCATCATAAACGGAAGACTGCTCGTTCCGGTTAGAGTTATTTTCATTACCAGGATACAGGACATAGCTTCCCACTGTTCGGCGGATGGCATCATTATAAGTGTGCATCTTCAATAAGTCGCCACGCTTGTATGTATTAACGATTTCATCTGTCTTTTCCTGAATTATTTCCTCGTTTTCTTCTTTTGTGATTTGCTCTTCTGGCTTGGCAAGTAAGTCATCAGATAATTCTTTCTTATCAGAATTTATGAATTGGGTTAAATCCTGAATTCTGTATTTTGCGTCAAAGTGGATGTAAGAAACCTTACCGGCTTTTATAGCATCAGTTTCTTTGCAATAATCTGATGAAAAGATTGCCAGAGTGTAATCTGGGCGAAAAGGCCTTGAATAAGAGCCCCAGTAAATTGAAGAGCTGAATTGTGCTGGAGAAAAAGTCCTGTTGTAATAAAGATTTACCGTAAGATTTTCTTTTTCAAAAATAAAACTTTGAAGAGAGGCATTTCCCTGCTGGAGAGAAATTGCAAGCCCGTTGGCATCGCTGATAAATTGTTTGTATGGCTCCAAAGCGGATGTGCTTTTATCTTTGCCGGTAAGTTCATGAATTATTTTCCGCAGCTCAAAGAAAAGCCAGTACTCATATAAGAGGGCTGTATTTTTAGCCTCTCCAGTATAGACCTCATCTTTCCCCTTCCAGTCAAGTTGCAGAGCGAGGTCTATCATGGAGAATGCATTAAATATTTGACTGTAGCCTTCCCTCTTTTCAAGAATCTGATTGTTGACCGGCATTATTTCCAAATCATTTATGTCGTCAAAAAAGGTGTCGTTCAGTATATCGTCTATTTGGTTGAGAATTCGCTTGGCTTCTAAAAAATATTCCTTTCCATTTTTGTCGATTTCAACTTTCTCCAGGACTTTTTCGCAAACTTCACTGAACGACAGCAAGGCAAATTTTATGAATTTGTTTGCCGGTGTGTCATAGCTATCGTACTTATGAATCGTAGTAACCTCGCCCGGCAAATAGCCGCCATCTTCCATCTTCATCCAGCTTCGACTATGAGAAAATGGATTTGAAAAGAATTTCTGCGAAGGAATTCCGCTTCCAAAAGGCTTCAGTTCTTCTTCCTTAACAAGGAGCCTGTCAGGATTTCTTTTTATTGAGGCAAAAAGACTTTCAAGATTGTCCGAAAAACAAAATTGCCGCAAAAAGATGAACTGTTCCAAGATATTGGAATCTTTTAATGAATCCTGCCGGAAAGTCAAGGCTGTTGGGCTTGTGTAATCAAGAAGCAAGGCAGAACATTCATCGGCGATAGCTTCCGTGAGTTTTACATAATCTTCTTCATAATTAATCTTGTCAGGAACAACTTCAAAATCAAATGAATATTCATTTTTACCATCATTAAAAATTATGGCTGCTTTCCCTAGATAATTTATAAATTGGAAAGTGAAACTGTTTTTTTCATCACGCTCAATTTTTAACAATTTATTATCTTCATTTTTAAGATGAGGATTAAAATTGCAATTATCAGATTTATCTTTGGATTCTACCCTACATTTATACCTAACCGTTTCTTTTAACCGCAAAGGAAGAATGTTGTAATCTGATTTTTCGGAATACTCTATAAACTCTTTTGATTTTGCATTCGAAGCGTTCCTTTTTGAATAAAACTTAAAGCTCTGAATTCTTAAAGCGGGGTTTTCCTCCCAGTCGATATTTTCATGCTCTCCTGCTGGAAAGATTTTTATACTTAACGAAGGTGAATGTTCATAGATTAATCCGTATAATGTCATAAAAATGCCTTATATCGATTACTTTGCATTCAAAGAATTTTCAATTTCAGTCGTATCGGGTAAAATGTCTTTTGCCTGTGGAATAATATTGGTTAATTCATATGTAGAAACACATATCGGTTCTTGTGACTTTTCGACAGTCCATTGGGCGACCAAATCATTCTTTTCTTTGCAAATCAAAAGACCAATTGTATCTTTATCTATGTCATCTTTGATAAGATGATTCACAGCATTACAGTAAAAATTTAATTTGCTTACAAATTCGGGCTGAAACTTTACAATTTTCAATTCAACGACAATATAGCGTCGAAGCTTTAAGTTATAAAAAAGCAAATCACATTCGTATTCATCACCATTTACGACAAATGATACATGGCTTCCTACAAAGGCAAAACCTTTCCCCAGTTCAAGAAGAAATTTTGTAAGGTTTTGTTCAAGCGCTTTATGCAAGTCTTTTTCTTCATAATTTTCACGTAAAGTTAAAAAATCGAGTTTATAGGTATCCCTAAGTATTTGTCTGGCACACTCACTGTCTTCCTTTGGCAGCGTAAGAGAAAAATTATTAACAGTATTTCCCTTTGTTTCATAAAGGCGCGTGTCCATCATATTTACAAGCATGGCTCTACTCCAACCATTTTCTTTTGTTTTCTGCACAAAGAACAACGCTTCTTCCTTTGATTTTGCCTTCGTAAATATTTCTACATGGTGACGCCATGGGATCACGAAAATCTGATTTTCAAATTCATCACCAAGCTGGTGACGAATTTCTTTATAAAACAGATAAAACCTTTTCATGTATTTTAAATTTGAAACAGAAAAGCCTTGAACATCTGGAAAAGCGCTTTTTAAATCCCGGCTTAATGTTTCAAAAAACTTTGAGCCATAGCTTGATTCAAACTGATTATCACAGATATCTTTTCCCAAATTCCAATACAAGCGCAACATCTCTTCATTAACAGCGATAGAGGCTTTTATCTGGGCAGAATAGATATTCTCTTTTAGACTTTTTATCCAACTTTTGTAATTTGAATCAGTAATTAATTCCTTAGCCATAAAAACACTCCGTTAAATAAAGCTAGCGTACTGGAAGCGATTTAATTTATCTTTCATCTGCCTGATTTTTGCAAGGCTGTTCGGCAATGATTTTTCTTCACACAATTTTTCCAGTTCATCAAGAAGAGTTCCAATCTGCTTTTTGTTTCCATGAATCTTTGGAAGGATTTTCTGCAGAATCTGAATATCGGCTATTTCTGTTGCTGATGGTATTTTCCCATTTTCTGCCGTTTTATATGCAGCAATTGCATACAGGCGGATTTCTTTTGCCGTACGATAGGCAAATTCAAAGCCACATTTTTCAAGTTCTTTGTAGAAAGCTTCGAGAATTGGCTTTATATCGTTTAGAACAGGCTGAACGTCCTCTGGAATTTCACCACTGCGAACTTTATTTGCAAGCTGCATGAAACCTTCTGCAACGCCATCCTCTGCGCTTTTCTGTTCACCGTCAGAAGCGTCTGAAAGAAGATTCTTCAACACATCGTCCATTTCTGGTTTGAACTCAATTACATTCGCACGGTCAAGGACTTTAGGGCTGAACATATATGTGGTTTCGTCAATGTTTACTGTGCCGGTAATAAAGAGATTTTTAGGCAATGTAATTTTCTCTGGTGTAGTACATTCACAGCCCTCTGGTCTTTTGTAAAGAAGTATCGGCTCCCCACTTTCCATAGCACTCAAAAAATCTGAAAAATACCGCTCCACATGGGAAAGATTCATCTCGTCAAGAATTAAAAAGAATGGAACTTCAGGATTATCGGAAGCTGTTTCAATAAATTCCAGAATCTCTGATTTTACATACTCGCCCTTTCCATCATTTGCGAGCGGATTGAAGTAACCCAATATTTTTGTATTATCCGTCCAGTCTGCACCTACGGGGATGAGGAGAGTATTCTTAAAATTTTGACAGTCATGTTCATTTTTATTTTCTAACACTCTTTTAGCCATAACACGAATAGTTGCATCATAACCATATAAATACTTATCATATTTTGCATTTAAAGAATCTCTTATTACCCCCCTATCTTCATTACTCTGTTTTGCAAGTTTCTCTGGATTTTCGGTATAGAACACAATAAATTCTTGTAATAGATCTTTTTGTATCGGTCGTAATCTGGTTGGTTCTTTTTCATTTGATAAATAAATAGTATCATCCGAAATTTTCCGAACAGTCCATTCATTTATAGAATCCCCAACTTTAAAATATTCCATAGAATCATTCATTGAATAACTAGGAACATTTAAGTAGTGAGATAATTTCAAAGCAATTTTTGTTTTTCCTGTCCCAGAATTACCTGTAAGAATTGCAAATTGTTTAGCCAATAGGGAATCTACAAAACGGCTGATATATTTGTTTTGTTCTAACTGCTTTAATGAAAATGTCTTTAACGGAGATGTTTTGAAGTATATAACTTCAGTTTCATTATATTCTATTGTATCATTTTCCTGTGATAATTCTTTATCGTTTTGTTTTTTACATTCATCAGATTCTAACCACTCATTCCATAATTCATTAGAATAATCAAATAAATCTTTTCCATGTGACTGTGATATTAAATATACTTGTATTTGTGAAATTGGAGCATTCTTAGCATTTTCCATCCCATGTTTTTTTGCTATAAAACGAATTCCAGATTCTTTATAAAAATTTAATAAAGACATATTTGAATATAAATATGCTATTTTCCATTTATAACTGATACCTAAATCAATGGCATCAATTAGAGCATAATTCTTCTGTTGGGCAGCTTCCGCAACTCTTAATATATTTGAATGAACATTATGATATGCTTCTTCTCTTGTATTTCCATACTTTTTATACCATGCATACACAGCGTCATCCAATGTTTTATTTGAAGGTTTTATTTCACCAGATGCCTTAAATATACCAAATTTATATGCAGAACCGCCCCAAATACTGCCAAGTGATTCAGTTTTTGTTTCAAGCCAATAACAAAACGAGTCTTCTCTATTTAAATTAGTATATTCCTCAAGTTTTAAGGACTTCAGTTTTTTCAAAGGAAATTTGGATTGAAATTCATCATATAATTTCCTTGCTTCTTCTTTAGTCATTTTTTTCTCCACTTCCAAGAATAGTTTTTACATCTGCTAAATTTATTTTTTCAAAGCATAATAAGTCCATCTTATATTCAAGATTCGAAATACACTCTGGAATTTGTAGAAAAGGATTTATTTTCTTACAATCATATAGGTTTATATTTAATAATTTAAATTTTTTGTTTGAATATTCTGCTGACTTTAGTCTTGATTTTTCAAGTTCCAGATTCATGATAAAATTAAAATCAGAACTAATTGAATCAATATTTCGTAATTTAGTCTCTAAATCTTTCAAACTTATACCAGCATTATTGTTTTCAACTATAACCAGTGCCAAATAATTTTGATCATCGTTAAAAATCTGAGAATGCTTAAGAAAAACATTTTTCAATGAATTTGAGGTTTTTACTTCTATATTTGTTTTATTAATCGAAAAATCATATTTTGAATACGAACCAGCCGTATGCCAATATGGAGCAAGATTTAAATTATATTCAGTATAGAAATAATATATTATAGATAATTCACCAAATAGACCGAAAATATTCTGATTTTGTTCCTTTCCTATATTTTGAAACAAATCGATTAAGGAATTAAAAAACTCTATAAATTTTTTTGAATCCATTAATTTGATATGTGCTAAACATAGATTTATAAAAGATTCAAAGGCTGATATATTTTCATAAAATGAAACCTTATATTCAATAAGATTATAAAATCCCGAATCAAAATTTTGTAAATTTTCAACTGCAAGAATGTTTGCATTTGAACGAAGATGTAAATATTCGGTCTCAAGAGAATTTTTCACAATTGATTCATTGTTTTTCGCCATATAAATCAGTTTTTTGTTATTAACAAAAAATCCTGCACTGTCGGAGCATTTTTCAATTAAGTAAAGTTTATCATCTAGAGGAGAATCATTTATTGCATCTGTAATTTTATTCAACAAACTCATCTTCTTCTCCTTTTGTAAAATAAACTTTTTCTTTTGGTACATAGATAGCAAACATATATTGAATTAAGGATGTGTCATAATTATTCTTATCATTTCCCGGAGCAACATTATATAATTGTATATTTACTTTATTCTCATCGATTATGATGAATCTATCGCCTAAAAATGCTGCTTTATCTTTATTGAGACTGCTAGCACCTTGTTGTAAAGGTTTAATTCTAGGTTCATTTTTATAAAGCGAACGGAATCTTGGTTGTTCCCCTTTTATGTTCCCTATCTGGATTAAAACCACTTCATCTGTATCGAGTAACTTTAACAAAGCATCTTTTTGAAATGGCTCACATTCGAAAACATTTTTAACGGCTTTCACAATATCCTTCATGGATTCTGCCTTTAAAAGAGTGTAATATCCAGTAACTTGACAAACTTGACTTCCATTTTTCGTTTCTTTCCAATTTGAATTATTTATTAAATTATCAATTATTGCAGCATTTTCTTTTATTATGGAACGGTCTTCAACAATAAAACGCTGGATAACCCAACGTTTCTTAAACTTAATTTTTTGGAATTTTGCCTTATTTGGGCTTGTAGGCCTCAATATAGTATTTTCTCCAGATATGATAATATCATCTATACTCATTTTTCCGACTTCTATATCTTCAAATTGTTCCCACAAATCCTCATCGATTTCTGCAAGATTCGTAAATTCCTGTGCAATAGGTGAACTTGTAAATATTTTACATAATTGGAAATACTTGCTTCTGTATCCAAACCATCTTGCACGCTGGAGAGTGGTATCCATATTTCCTGATTTTTTTGCCCATCGAGTAAAATAAGTTGTGATTAAATTATCAAAAGTCAAACCTCGCTGCAATAAATCACCACCAATAAAAATCTTTTGGGTAAACAGCTGTGGATTTGCCTGAGTTTCTTTTCCTTCTGAATTTTGTAAAATCAACTTAATAGATTTTACGATTTTAGGAACAACATCTTTGATGGTCTCGAATGTATCAGGCTCGGAAAAGTATTTTTCAAAAGTTGATTTAAACTCATCTAGAAATTCAAGCCTACCTTCATCATTATTTCTGAATGACAATTGCATCTGCCCGATGTAAGAATCGATCTGATTATATACTCGTTTATGTTCAGCTTTTTCCTTTGCCGTATGGATAATCATATCGGAATAAGTTCTTGTTTTATTCTCAAGGAGCAGTTTCATCGCAGATGCGATAATAAAATAGTTTATTGACTCTCGCAAAGAATTAGAGATTGTTGTTGTATCAACCGAATCATCATCGTCTATAATTTGAATAGAATTATTGTCACTTAAATGATATTGTAAAGCACCATCATAGCCAATTGCTGGATTTATAAGCCATATAGACGCTGGTCTTAATTCACTCCATTTGTCTAAAAAAATATTAGCGTGTGGTGTTGCAGTTACTGAAAGGTAAAGCGGATTATTTAATAAATTTTTTATCTTCTTTATCTCTGCATACGTTGCAGATGCATCATTTTGCTTATCTTTTTTTGTATTTAAACTTGCCTGATCTCCTTCGTCATCGATAACAAAGGATTTTAAGCGGTTTTTATCCAACTGCGATAAAAAGTTATTTACAATTTTCATTGCACGCGGACGTTTCATAGAAATCAGGATAATAGGCTTTTTTAGCTCAAAAAATTCATTTATTATATCTTCTGTCAGATTTGTTATATCATCTTTTTCTTCTGTTGAAAAAATTGCCGGGCTATCACTTTCAAATGTTACCGTATCTTCCGCATCAAAAGTCTTCTTAAATCTTCTTGTAGTTTGTCCCAATAATTTTGAATCATATCCGCCGTAAATGACTAAGAAATTATAGCCATTATCAAAGGCTAATGCAGAAAACAGTTCTAGGTTTGATGTTTTTCCAGACTGTACTTTACCAACTAACAATGAGTTGTGATTTGTATTTTCAGAAAGTTGTTCTTTTATTTTTTGAAATATTTTGATTACATTATCTGCTATATTATCAGCACCATTCTTACCATAATTATTTATGTGCTTATTATGGATTCTTTGATAATATTTTCCATCAATGATTACAGGTACAATTTTCTCGTCAGCAAATTCATATTGTTCCATAATTATTCACCTACCACAGATAAGAATTCATTCAAAAAATTTCTAATAGCTGTTGAAGAAATCTTTCCATCCGAGCCTGCTAATTTTGCTTTTTTTTCAGCAGCCATAAATGCAATGACAAACTTTTCTATTACTGGCTGAAAGTCAGGATTCTTTGAAAAGGGCTTGAAGAACTGATGATTTATATTTATATATAGTTCAACCAAGTCATCGGTATCAGTTTTTACATCAATCCAATTTGTTGAATCAGCTTGTTTCCATGAAATCCTAAATACAGCTTTTTGAATCGGATTCATTTGTATTGAATATTCTCTAACTGATTCGCTTAATTTTTCTTCTTTATTTGATTCAACTATATATTCATCAAATAATTCTTGTTCAGGAGCTTTATTTTGTGCAGAAAGTAAATCGATATGACCTGTATTAATGGCAGATATTTTTTCTGCATAGGGCTGTACTTTTTCCAAAGTATTGTTTGATGTTTCTTCGGAAAGAACATTTTCATCGTTACGTTCTTTTATTGTTTTTTTGGCAAAATCTATATACTCGTCTATTCTTTTTTCCAATGACTTTATAAATTCTTCCTCAAGCCCATTATCCCAAACAAACCCATCTTTCGCTTGATTTACAGGAAAATCATCCAAATCGATTTCGCCATATAATTTATGAGAAATGGGACTTTGTGCTTCACCAAAAATATCATGAGGTTTATAGTTTAAACCTTCTCCCCCTATAATTACTCTATTTCGCCTAAATAGTGCAAACCCTGCACTATCAAAACTCCCTTTTCCACCAGATTTTCTGTCTTTTAAAATGCCAACAAACCCTTTGACTTTATAGGCTTTCTTTCTAAACTCAAATGTAAAGTCAATATTTTTCTTCCAAATTTCACCTTTATAAGAAAGTGGCTCGTAGGGGGTAAATGATAGTTGTTTTGAATTATTGCCGGTTATAAACTCTATAGTAACTTTTCCACTTTCCAAATCACGACGATACATACTTTCTAGTAGGGTGCAAATCTTTGCATGAGTTTTTGGTGATATTTGTTTTGTCAGATTCTTTATGTGTATAATTGTTCCATGTTCAGATTTAGAACACTGTTCTTTTTGTATTTTAACAGAGTTAATCTTTTTTTCTCGTAAAAGAGGAATGTTGACTTCTGTATAATATTTATTCTCTGAATTTAATTGTGTTGATTCTACAGACCATATTTCGCCAAACCACGAAGCTGCCGTTTTTAATCCCATTCCAAACTCATTTCGGGTATCGGGATGGTCTGATTTCGAATCAAGTTTTACAGCTCTTTTGAAATCTTCAATTTCCATGCCATAAGCATCGTCTGTTATTATAAGTTCATTCTCATTTTGAAGATATTTTATTTGTACATGAACTTGTCCTACCTTTTCTTTCTTTAATTTTGCCTCATTTGAAAAAAATGACTGTGTTGAATTATCCACAAATTCAGCAATGGCATACCAAGCTTTGTAGCTCAATCGAGAGAACACGCCTAAAATGCCAGCTTCTGGTCTTATATCCAATTCTTCATTTGCCATTATTTTATCTCCAAAAGATTTTCTGCAATTCGTCTTACGACTTCAACATTTACCGCATTTCCAAATGCCTTGAATGCTTCGGAAATTGTATTCGGTACATTTTCAAGTTCTTCCATACATTGAAGTTTTGCAGCTTCCTTTTTTGTCATATATCGCCCAATTTCACCTTCCGGAGTTTTTATCCATGGAAAAATAGGAATTTGAGTTGTCGTAAGAACTAGTGCAGGTGAATATGTTGGAAGTTTAACACGTATTCCCGAAGGACGAAATTGTATAATTTTATCCTTTAACGTAGGTTTTACATTTTTATCCTTTCCACAATTCCACTCAAATTTTTGATGACTATTCTCAAAGCCTTCCTGTTGTATTTCTGGCAACCACTCATCAAGAACAGTTTTATTGTCCAAATAAAATTCTCTATTCCATTTTATAAAATTCTTTTTCCAATCTGGAAATTGTTCATTTGGATCTGTTATTGTTACCTGCGAATAAATTGGCAATTGGGGTAATATATCATCAATATTATCTCCAACAATAATATTTCCAAATTCACCTTTTTTCCCCTTAAAATCATTTACGGATTGCTGGCATGGAGGTTTTCCTTCGTAATCATAAGTTGCTCCCCATTCCATAGTCCAAATTGGGAATGATGGAATTTTTATTTTGTTTTTTTTCAACAACTTTAGAAAATGCTCCCATGCTTTAAGCTGAATTCTTGTCTGTGGGCGCAAATGCATATAATTTTTTTCATTTTCATCAATGATTTTTTTTATGGAACACTCTTTATTTCCTCTGTGTGACGGAAACTCAAAATGTTTCAATCCCCCCATTGCTAACAGTCTTCCAACTATGTATATTCGTTTTCTATGCTGAGGAATTTCAAACTCGTGAGGTGACAAAACATCCCAATTCACCTCATACATTGTTTCTAGTTTTTTCTTTATTATAGCCCATGTGTTACCCCCATCATGGGTTTCAAGATTCTGTACATTTTCAAGCAAAATGAATTCCGGCTTTTTTACTTTTAAAATTTCCATTATTACCCAAAAAAGATTTCCTCGCCCTTGATCATCATCGAACCCCTGCTGTTTTCCAGACTTAGAAAATGGTTGACATGGAAACCCCGCACATAAAATGTCAAAATATTTGGGAATTTCTTTATGTATATCAATCTTTGTAATATCCCCAGAACACTCCATGCCAAAATTCTTTTTATATAATTCTTGCAAATCAGGTTTCAATTCACTAGCAAACACGCATTTCCCACCAAGTTTTCTCATTGCAAGATGAAAACCTCCAAGACCAGCAAACAAATCAATAAAAGTAAATTTATAACCATTGTTAGCAGCAATACTCATAGCTTCTTTCAGTTTAAAATCCGCCACCGCAGAAGAAATCAATTGCGCGCAAGATTTATCCTCCAAAAACAGTTATCCCAATATAGCGAGATTGCATTATATCACAAAAAACGAAAAAGTGGGAGAAAATTTGTCTTTTTGCCTTAGTTTTACTAATTCGTAAGCGATTTTGTCCAAGGAATTCGTAAGGGATTTTGTCCCATATAATTAAAAGGTGAGATATTTGGACAAGAAAAAACAGGAAGTTATGTGGATGGTTGTAAAAGAAGAGAAGTCCATTGCATGGGCTTCAGCCAAGCTTGGTAGAAGCGAGAAAACAATACGGCGGTATAAAAAGGAGCTTCTGGAAAATCCTGATGCAACGCTGGCTCATAAAAACCTCGGGAGAGAGCCTGTGAACAAAACTGACCACGAAAAAATCTGGAATCTCTATGCCACAAAATACTACGGCATGAACATTACCTTCTTCTGCGAAAAACTGGAAGAGAACGAAGGCATAAGAATCAGCGAGGGCTTGGTGCGCCTTGTTTTCAAAGAGCACGATGAGTTTTCAGTCAGGGCATGGCACAGGACAAAGAATGAACTGAGGAAGCGGCTAAGGGAATTGAAAAAGCTTACGAAGCAGCAGAAGGAAGTGCTTGTCCAGCTTGAAGCAGAGCCCTACGTCCGGACAACCCACCCCACGCAGCCCAGGAGCAAGTATTTCGGGGAAGAGCTTCAGATGGACGCAAGCCAGCACCTTTGGTTCGGGACAACAAAAACACACCTTCACACTGCAATTGACGATGCGACGGGAATGATTGTCGGCGCCTGGTTTGACGCTCAGGAAACAAGAAACGGATATTACCAGGTGACAAAGCAATTTCTTGCAAGATATGGAATTCCGGTAAAAATAAAGACCGACAAGCGTACTGTTTTTGAGTACCGGAGGAAAAATGTCAGGGACATGGCTGAAGATACGATGACGCAGTACCGGCATGTTTGCCAGACCCTGGGCATTGAGCTGGAATGCAGCTCCGTCCCCCAGTTTAAGCCGAGGGTTGAACGGAGCTACGGGACACTGCAGGGCAGGCTGCCGTTTGAGCTGAAGGAGGCCGGGGTTACGACGCTTGAGGAAGCGAACAAATTCCTTAAAAAATATATTGAAAAATTTAACAGGCGGTTTGCAATTTGCAGCGGTGTAAAAAAAGCCTGGGTGAAGGCTTCGAAGGAACAGATTGATTCGGCACTTGTCACAATTGCAAGGCGGACTGTGGACTGCGGGAACGGAATTAGGCTGAACAACAGATACTACGGAACTTTTGATTCCTGCGGAAACCAGATTTTTATAAAACCCAAGACAAAGGTTTCCGTAATTACAATGATGAACGGATCTGTTTATGCCATGCATGATGACAGGCTTCTTGCGCTGGATATTATTCCAGAACGCGAGAAGGTTTCATCCATGATGGATTTTGATATGGCAAAGCCAGCCACACGAAAGAAATACATTCCTCCGTACGACAGCATTTGGCGTATTACAAATTCGAATTTATTCAGAAAAAAGACCTTAATTTTTTAATGCCTGATATGGACAAAATCGCTTACGAATGACAGAAAATTTGTCTTTTTGCCTTAGTTTTATTAAATTTACTCATGGAGGACTATATTGAATCCATTTGAAACCTTTAATAAAAGCAACGCAACATATCTTAATATGCAGGATGAAAAACTTGAAAAGTGCAAACAAAAAGCGCTTGAACTTAGCAATGAATTAGATGGTCTGGACAGTAATCATAAAAACCTGTTGGCAGAATGGGTTGCTAAAACTGCTTTTTTCATGGAATTCATGAAGCAAATTCAGTCCACATCTCCAAATCCTTAAAAAATTCCATCAAGATATCCTTTTCCCTCCGTCAAGATAACCTCATCCCATCCATCAAGACCGCCCCAACCGTCCGTCTTGATAATCTCCCCTGATTCATCAAGATAAAATCTCCCAAATCCTCCGATAAATCCGCATAAACTGCCGCAAATTCGGGATAAAATTGCACTAAAAGGGGGATAAAAAAAGGAGGCCGGCACGCCAAAAAAAGTGCCAGTCTCCCAAAAATTGTTTTTCATAACGGAATGTCCTTTCCGGTTTTTACCGGGCTTTTGTCATAAACCCATCCGCCGTTATCCGGATAAGCTTACCAGTTCATTCAGTCGCCTGTACCGGTTGGTTCAAGCACTTCGTCTGTAATGTACTTGGCGTCAAGCTTTACGTACTCAGGCTTTTCGAGTTTTGCATTGAGCATTGTGTCCGGGGTATACATCACCCTTACACCGGCAATGTCGTTTGCGGTAACCCCGCTTGCCTTTTCGTGGCCCCTGCATGCCGCAGCATTCTTAAGGCCGAGCTTGAAGATTCCGAAGCTGTCCAGCCTTACCTTGTAGCCGAGCAGCATGTACTTGGGCACGGTAAGGAGCAGGCTTCTTATTACGCCGATTACTTCTGTTGGCGTGAGCGTCGTGCTTGCAGAAATTTCCTCCGCAAGCTGGTTCACGCCAATCTCTGCAATATAAGCAGGGGCAGGGTAAAACTTGCCTTCTGCTTCCAAATCCCGCGGGTTCAACCGCTTTCTGCTAACGAACGGAACAGCCATAGCCGTACCTCCTGTAAATAACTCAAACTGTTTTGCATTCCCTGGGCAGGCAGTACAACCTGGTTCAACGAACGCTCGACTTGTACCGTTTTTGGCTGCAAAATCCAGTTCTAATAAGACAAAACTAGGTAAAACATTCGATATTTTCACCCGTTCTGACGCTTTCACTATATCACAAAGAAAATTTAAAGTCAAATTTTATTCGAAATTTTCACCCATTTTGGCAAGTTTTTATTGAACTCTGCCGATAATAGCGATATAATCTCGTTATAAGCGAGAGATTATTAACCATTAAGGAATAAATATGCTAGTAAATTTCAGCGTCACCAATTTTTTGTCCTTCAACCAGAAGACCACCTTTAAGATGGAAAGCGGGCGCGTAACAAAAAAAACAGACCACCTGCTTGAAGACGGCGACACGGGAAAGAGCCTCCTGAAGTTTTCCGCCATGTTCGGCAAAAACGGGGCGGGAAAGACAAACTTTGTAAGAGCCGTTGCAACCTTGCGCAACTTCGTTCTTGCGGGAAGGCTTCCCCAAAGGGCAGCTGAACTCTGGTGCAAAATCGACGACAAAAACGAAGGCTGGCCTACCGATTTTGAAATTGCCTTTATTGCCGACAAAAACCTTTACGAATACAGAATCTCCCTTGTGCTTGCGACCGGAATCATCATAAAAGAAGAATTGGTTCATGTGGTGGGAAACAGGCACACAAAACTTTTTTATAAAGAAAGACCCCAAAGCCCCTATGTTTTTCACCATTCAATAAAGGGGCAGAACAAGGACATTGAGGTTCTAAGCCGCACTTTTGCCATGAGCGGGAAACCCTTCCTGTTCAGCATAAACCACAACACGGCAGGATTTTTTGCAACAAACAAAGAGGCCCAGGCCCTTCAAAAGGCATTCCTCTGGTTCAAGGACACACTCGAAGTGATTTTCCCCGACCAGCCATTGCAGGAGACTTCTTTGCTGCGGTATGAAATTTGCAAGGACGAGTTTGCCCAGCTGCTAAAGGATTTTGATACGGGAATTGAAGGAATAGGGCTTGAGCCCGTAAGCAGGGAAAAGGTTTTTGAGACACTTGATTTGCGTACCCAGCAGAAGCTCAATCTTGAGATGGCCCTGGTAAGCCCCATCATTCAGTTTTCTCCAAATCCCCAAGGGCAAACAACAAATTTCTATGCAACCGTAATCAGAAGCCGGAGGAACATTTTTATCATCACAATGGAAAAAGACAAGGCCTTTCATTTTTACGCGGTAAAATTCGTCCACAATCTTGGCGGAAAGAAAATTGAATTCAGCATGGAAAGCGAGAGTGACGGAACCCACCGCCTCTTCCAGCTTTTGGAAATCCTCATCTGCAAAAAAGAAAAGGTTTATATAATGGACGAAATAAACCGCAGCCTGCACCCCAAGCTGACCGTCCAGTTTGTAAAGAAATATTTTTCAAGCGCAAAAGACAGGAGAATCCAGCTTGTTACTACAACCCACGAAAGCCGCCTCATGAGCCACGACATTGTGCGCCGGGACGAAATCTGGATTGCAGACAAGAACGATGACGACAGCACGAAACTTTTTAGTCTTGAGGACGAGCAGGTGCGCATAGACAAGGTGCTTGACCAGAACTACATGGACAACGTGTGGGGCGGAGTGCCGGTGTTTAAGGATGAGGAAGAAACACACTCTGGCATTACACCTACAATTAAATAATTATGATACTGTTCAATAAGCTTTGTATGCCTATACCGTTTTGGGACATGAGTTTTTTAGCTTCCACCAGTTCCCTCATCCTCTTGGCATTCCTTGCCCCGCTGCCCTTGGGGTGGTTGTTAAAGTACATCTGCACTTTCCTTCCCTCTTGATTTGCCTTGCTTACGATTGGAACAAAGCTTGAAAGTTCACCGTCGGAATAGTCGTAGCAGTAGCGGGCGCTTCCGTTTGTTGAATTTTCCTTAGTGGTATACCAGGCATTTTCGTTCCGGCCATGCATGCGGATGTAGGCAGTGCTTCCTATAAATGGGGTTTTTGTTAAAGTGCCGTCGGGAAGGTTTTTAATCTGGGGCATGTCGCAAAAGACGATGGATGCATTCCGCTTTTCAAGCCCTTCAAAAACTGATTCGCGGATCCATTCACTGTGGCGGAATTCTATTACAACTGGAAATCCTTCAAATTCGGAGATGAGTTTTGCAAGATAGATTCTGTTTTCCTTTGTGTAATGAAAGCCTTGGGGGAACTGGAAGAGGAGTGCGCTTAGGACTTCTTTTTGCATAAGGGGATTCAGTGCCAACTTAAAATCCGCAGCTGCCCCTTGCCAGCCTAAGCCAATCTCGTGGGTAAGGAGCCGGTTTGCCTTTACGCTAAAATTTAACTTGCCCTCCGACCGCTCGTAAAAACTGCAAAGCCGCTCCGCCGTAGGCATGTTGTAAAAGCTGCTGTTCAGTTCCAGGGCATTGAAAACCGTGGAATAATATAGAAGAAAATCTTTGCGCTTTAAATCCTCAGGGTAAAAAACGCCCTTCCATTCCGGGTAGTCATAGCCGCTGGTGCCGATTAGAATGCCGTCCATCCTGCGCTATTTGTAAGTCCTTACAATGCGGAAACCAAAGAGCCCTGCCTTTTCAAAGGGATAGTTGCTGTTGCTTGAATAGCAGGGTTCATAGCTGCTTCTGGAGCTAACGGTATAGTCTACGGTGTCCACGCTGTCCAAGACAGAGCCGCCCCTTCTTACGCGAGATTTTCCTGTAGAAGGTCCGTGGGGGTCTGTCTGGGCTTCCTGGGTGTAGTTGCTGCTCCAGTCCCAGCACCATTCCCAGGCACTTCCGCTCATGTCGTAAAGGCCAAGGTCATTGGCTTTTTTTTGTGCCACCACAGGCGCAAATTTGTGCTTCCAGTTTCCGTTGTGAATTGCAACTTCGTTCAGCTTGTCACTGCCGCTGTATTTTGTCTTGCTGTTCTTTACACCGCCGCGGGCTGCAAATTCCCATTCAGCTTCGGTAGGCAGGCGGTAACCGTCTGCGGTAAAGTCGCAGGTTACGCTGTCCCACATGCTAACGTTGCCGATTACGCTCATGTAGCTGGCAGCTTCTTGGTCACCGTAGGTTGTTCCTTCTATCTTTGTGTAGGGAACTTCTCCCCACTTTGCAGGGTCACTTTCGCCGTTAATCTTGTAGCAGGGAACCCTTCCTTCCAAGAGGCTTAGTTTGTTGCAAAAGTAAATGGCATCGTACCAGCTTGCATCCTGAACAGGAGTGTCTTCCCCATCTATAAATTCCCCAGATTTTCTTCCAATTACGTCCTTGTACAATTTGTAGGTTACTTCCGTTGCCCCCATCTCAAAGTCGCTAAGGGTAACTTGGTGAACAGGCTTTTCGTTTCCGTTTTCTCCGTCATTGCCCATCTGGAAAGTTCCGCCGGTAACAGTAACCATTCTTTCTAGGGGGGCAAATTTTTCACGGTTGGCCTCAAAAATCTTCTGGTCATGCTCGTGCTTTATGGAAACAACATCTTTTCCGTATTCTTCCCCTGAACGGCAGACCCTAAAGCTTATGCTGTCTGACTTTGTTTCTGGAACTGCATGGCCCCTTGCGCTGGCAGAACCGTCCTTTCCGCGGAAAATGCGCTCGCTTCCACTTTCAAAGCCAGATGGATTTATCTGTTCACTTTCTGAATACATTCCGTTGTAGTCGTAGCACCATTCCGCAATTCCGTTGTTGATGTTGTCGAAGCGCTCTGCATCGGAAGCCACAAGTTCCTTTTCCTGCTTTGCAACATATTCCCATTCAGCCTCAGTTGGCAGCCTGAATCCGTTTGCGGAAAAATCGCAGGCAACATTGCTTCCGTCCACTTTGTAGCAGGGCTTATAACCGGCCTTTTTGCTAAGCCTGTTGCAGAATTCAATTGCATCAAACCAAGAAACATTTACAAGAGGATCTTCCTGCTGGGGATTTTCCTTGATTTTCATAATCTTTTTGTAAAGTTCCACTGATATTTCGTTTTTGCTCATCTCAAAGCCGCTGAGAATTACCGTATGAACCGGGACCTCGTTCTCTTCACCGGAATCATTTCCCATATAAAGGACACCGCCCGGCACGCTTACCATAAAAAGATGAATGCCCTGTTCATCAAGAGTCCTCTTTGCACATGAGCCAAAGCAAAAAAATATTACTGCACACGCAGCCAAAGCAGCTGCAAACCTGATAGTCTTCATCAAATTCCTCTCTAGAGCAAATATTATATTATTTGCACAATCCGTACAAGTTGTATTTTTTGCAAAAAGTGCATATTATATTGCCATGCAAAAGATGATGACAATTCTTTACCCTGTAAAAACAGGACTTTACGTAAACCTTACAAACCGCTGCCCCTGCGCCTGTACTTTTTGCATCAGGAACAATGCCGACAAGGTTTATGATGAACCAGATTCCCTTTGGCTTGAACACGAGCCTTCTTTTGAGGAAGTAAAGGCCGCCTTTGCCAAAGAGGATATGACGCGCTACACAGAAGTTGTATTCTGTGGCTATGGGGAACCAACCGAAGCTTTGGAAACCCTTTTGCAAACAGCCCGCTTTGTAAAGGAAACTTACGCCCTGCCAACCCGCCTTAACACAAATGGCCTTGGCTCACTGATAAACAAAAAAGACATTGCCCCTCTTTTTAAGGGCTTGTTCGATGTAGTCTCAATCAGTCTGAATTCCAGCAGCGAAGAAATTTATCTTGAACGAATCCGCCCAATCTTTAAGGAAAAGGCCTATCCGGCAATGCTGGAATTTGCAAGGGAATGTAAAAAATATGTTCCAGACGTTACCATGACAACCGTCCACACCACAATCACCGAGCAGGATGAAGAAAAGTGCGCCCGACTCTGCAAGGAACTGGGTGTTAACTACAGAATAAGGGAATTTGTCCCGCCAGCAAAATAAAATGAAAAGCCAGCTTACAACCCTTTGTTATATAGAAGAAAACGACAGCTACCTTATGCTGCACCGCACCGTAAAGGCCAATGACGAAAACCATGACAAGTGGATAGGAGTTGGCGGCCACTTTGAAGGCAATGAATCTCCAGAAGAATGCCTTCTTCGCGAAGTAAAAGAAGAAACAGGCCTTACGCTAAATGACTGGAGCTTCCGCGGAATAGTTACTTTTGTTTCTGATGACCATCCTGCTGAATACATGCACCTTTTTACAAGCTCAAATTTTACTGGCAAGCTTTGCCCCTGCGATGAAGGGGATCTTGAATGGGTAAAAAAATCAGAAATTTCCTCGCTGAACCTTTGGGAAGGGGACAAAATCTTTTTAAGGCTTTTGGCAGAAGGAGCACCGTTTTTTTCGCTAAAGCTGGTTTATAAAGACGGAGTTCTTGTTAGAAAAATCCTTGACGGAAAAGATCTTTCTGACTTAATGCAATAAAATATTCTGATGATAAAAATTGCTGCTAGAAAGGATCCCTTAGCATAAAAAAGCGCGGCAGGCACTGGAGGGGCGAGTTGCTTGCAACTCGTTGCGCTAGCAATGGAGCGGGAAGGGACCCGCGGAACCCCGCAAGCGCCACACACAAGAAGCGTCTGGCAGCAGAAAAAATACAATGTCCTAAAAGGAAGCGCCGCAAAAAAAAGGCCGCATCCAAACTTGGACACAGCCTTCCATTGCTTGCAAACTTGCAGAGATGGATTCTATTTCTTTAGCAGAGCCGCAAAAGGATTGTATGTTTCGCCATCGTCGCTGCTATGCTTGGAAAGATATTCGTTGGCATTGTCCTGCTCTTCGTTGCTAACAACAGGCGTAAGGGAAATCCTCTTTTCTTCAACGTCAACCTTTTCCACAATAACAGGAATCTTGTCGCCGCTCTTGTAAACCTTGCGCAAATTGGTGTTGCGCTCAACCGGAAGCTTAGAAATGTGAACAAGGCCATCAATTCCGGGTGCAACTTTTACAAAAAGACCAAAGTCTGCAACGCGGCTAACCTCTCCGTCAAGCTTTGTGCCTGCGGGAAGCTGCTTGTCCAAACCGTCCCAAGGATCTGCTTCCAGTTCCTTTGTGCTAAGGGACATTTTTTCGTGTGCCCAGTCAGCCTTTATAATCTTTGCGGTAACTTCCTGGCCAACCGTAAGCTTGTCGTGAATGTCGTTTATGCGCTCACGGCTAATTTCGCTTATTGGAAGCAGGGCCTGGAATCCGTTAACATCTATAAATGCACCGTAGCTTTCCAAAGACTTTACCGTGCCTGTAACCGTCATGCCAACCTTAAGCTCTGATGCAAGTTTGTTCAGCTGTTCATTAGCCTGCTGTTCAAGAATCATGCGGTTGGAAACTACAACGTTCTTTCCGTCATTCTTGTATTCCTGAATCTTAAAGGTAAGATGCTGGCCAACGTATTCGGCAGGTTCTTTGCGGGTGCGGTAGCCCATCTGTGAATAGGGGCAGAATGCTCGGGTTGAACCAATCATTACCTCAAAGCCGCCCTTAATTTCTTTTGTAACATGGCCTTCCACAGGAATTGAATTCTTATAGGCATTTTCAAGGACTTCTTTTCCTGCATCCTTTCCGCTAAGCTTGGTTGTAAAAGTAAGCTCTTCGTTTTTGCCGCTAAGGAAATACACTTTTATTGAATCGCCCTCTTTTACAGAGCAATTTCCGTTTTCATCAGTAAGCTCGACCTTGTTAAGAATACCTTCGCTCTTAAGTCCAAGGTCAAGAAAAATCGTGTCGTCTGTTATTGCAACAATTTTTGTCTCTATCTGCTGACCAACTTCGTATAATGGTTTCATTCACCACTCCCAAAATAATTTTTTACAATAGTAATGTTTTTTTTCCATATAAACAAGGGCTTTCTCAAGGAGGGGGATGTCTCCCCCTCGCTCCAAAGGCAAGTCGCTCCACAAATGCCAAAAGCGGCAAGCAGATAAAACAGGAGACCGTCACCCTGAACTTGATTCAGGGTCTGTAGCAATACAAAATACACATTCTTACAACAAGCCGCTTCTGTCATTTGCTCCGCTTTGTTGCCTTTTCCGCTACCCCCTCTGCGGGCTCAAACGCCGCCCGCAACGCCTGCTTCCCACCCCACTCGTCATGCTGAACTTGATTCAGCATCTATTTATTTTTTAGACTACCAGAACTTTTTCATCAAAGAATTGTATTCTTTTATTAAGGATGCAACTTCTTTTGAAGAATAATTGTCCTGGGTGTTTCCGCAAACGGAAGCTTTTGCCTTTAGGATTCGCAAGACGGATTCTTCCAAGCGTGGGCGGGACAAACCTTTTACAAAGGCATCGCATATTTGGCCAGCTCCGTCTGAATACACGGAAATGCAAACCATGTCTGCCCCGGCATTTATTGCAGAAAGAGCTCCGTTTACAATGCCAAAATTTTTTCGTATGGCGGCCATTTCCAAATCGTCGGTTATGATTATTCCGTCAAAGCCCAAATCCTGTCTAAGTATTCCAGTTAAAATTTTGTGGGACATTGTAGCAGGATATTTTGAATCAATCTTGGGGAACATGATATGTGCCGTCATTACAACTGGGATTTTTGCTTCTACCGCAGCTTTAAATGGCACAAGCTCAAACTGCTTTAGCTGGGCATGGCTTTTGTTCACGCGGGGAAGGGCCAGGTGGGAATCCGTGTCGGTGTCTCCGTGGCCGGGAAAATGCTTTACCGCGCAAACAACGCCGCCGCTCTGCAAACCGGATGCCATCTGCAAGCCGTATTCAACAACGGTATTGGCCTTGCTTCCATAAGAGCGCTCACCGATTATTGGATTCTTGGGATTGGAATTAATGTCCATGACAGGCGCAAAGTCAACGTTTATTCCGCAAAGACGCAGCTGTTTTGCAGTAAGCTCGCCAACCTTAAAGACTTCTGCCGGAGTTTTGTTATTTGAATAATAAGAAGCCCCTTTTAGCGAAAGGAGTTCCTGTGGCAAGCGCACAATCTTACCACCCTCTTGGTCTGTGCAGATAAAGGCTTCAAAACCTGTATTCTCTTTTACAATCGCCTGAATTTCCCTACAGACACGCCTTGTCTGCTCTACACTTCGCATGTTGTCGGAAAACAAAATAACGTTGGAAACACAATATTTTTTTAGAAAAGCCTTAAATTCTGGGGAAAGCTCCGTGCCTGTAAAACCGCAGACAATCATCTGTCCTGCAAGCTGGCGCACGGTCATTTTCTGAACAGCTGCCCTGAGTGTTTTTTCATCAGCCTTTTTTGGAGGAAGCTTTGGCTCTGGAGCAGAAACGCATGATACAATAAAAAATGCTGCTCCTGCCAACAAAGGCAAAAGTAATGGAAAAATTCTTTGCTTTTTCATTTAGGCAGTATAGCATGATTTACGGAGTTTTTAAACTGGATAAGATGTTTTAGAAATATTTCTCTACGAACTTTATGTCTTTTTGTTTTTTTGCCCGATATCTTTATTTGCTTTCATGTCATCCAGTGATTTTTGCAAACAGTGGGATTTTCTCCATACCAACAACAGTAAAAACTATTGTCGTAAATCACTATTAGATTTTATATAGTTCTTCCATCGATTTTTAGCAAAATCCTGAATGCCAATTAGCAAATACCTCGCTTTCATATTTTTGCTTTAGTACTATTTGACAAAGCATTTTGTCCCCCGCTTTTTATCTATGGGTATACAAATACCTATTTGGCGGAGGAAAGGGGTGTATTTTTGCACGCTGCAAAAACGCTATGGGTAGCGTATGAGAAAACACCTATTTTTCCGCAAAGAACAAAAAACTCAGCGAAAAAAAGGCACTCTGCTAAATATGCAGAATGCTTTTTCTCTGAGACTCAATTTTCATCTGGAAGAAATATTCCAGATTTTATCAGATCCCAATAACAAAAATATTTTTCTTGTTCTGATTCCTTAAATATCTTTATAAATCTTAAACCTTCTTTTTTTGGGGAAAAATCATTTCTAACAGTATAATCATAGTACATGAAATAAACGGTGTCTTTAATTTTGATTTTAAATTCAGATTCATATCGAGTTGAATTTTTTTCCTTTTCTATACCACCTTTCATTGCAATCCCATATTCTTCACATGAAACGATTTTACCATTTAAATATGGGAAAAGTTTTTCTATATCTTCTTTCAAGGTCAAATCACTTTCTTTTACTTCTTCAGAAAACAGATTGTATAATCCTTCAATATCCTTTGCATTTATGAGTTCTACAATTTTATACGCCATCTGTTTGTTCATTTTATCCCGCTGCCCAAACCCCATTTTCTCTTTGCCAGTACAACTGAATATGGGCACAATAATAATAAGCAATAACAAAAATAGTTTTTTCATAAAAATGCTCCTAATAAATAATGGTAAATGATAGGTTTTCGTCATCCCAATTTTTGAATTCTGTCTTTTTTTTAGCATAATTTTTGAAATCCATGTATAATTGTTTATTTGGCATTGTAATCCTATATTTGGCGGTAATTGCCTCCTTATTGATATACTGATAGCGAGGGTTAAAGATTGCTGGCCACCAGTGTTTACCTAATTTTTTTGAGTTATAGGTTCCCGCCCATTGTCCGTTTACATACAAAGTTGCTTCAACATCCATCGCCAAGCTAAAATCGACTATATAAGTATCGTCATTAGTAAGTTTATTAAGTAAAGAGCCCTTATATAAACCGATTTCGCAACCAGCTCCAAGGTTTAGGTAATCACCTTTCCAACCCCATAAACAATAATCTGTTCCTCCTGAAGAAAACTTATATTTTACAGGTGTCATACTGGTTCCCAAGTCAAATGCCCAGTCATACAGGTTCGTATAACCAGCAAGACTTTGTGGACAAAAAAAGGTTGTATGAAACACTCCCTGCTCAGGGTCGTAACCAAAACCTACAAGTTTATTTGGAAATATTCCTTTCTGGGCAGCCCAAACAGAAAGCGGATTTGCTCCTACTGTATGGACAAAATTTCTTACGTCTTCTTTTGTTACTTCCCTTCCATCCGGGTCTATATAGCGTACCGGGTTGTTGTCCGCGTAGTGGTACAAATCGGCATTTATTTGGCGAAACACTGTTTTTCTGCGGAATTCTGCGTGTCTGTACGCGAGAATCCAATTCTTTGAGGAAGGTTCAATTTTTTTCTTGCAAACATTCTCCATTTTTTGTTGTTAAACTCCCACGTTTGATAATTTTTCACCGGAAAAATGAGGGGCTTCTCCCACTTTCCCGGATGATTTTGCCTTTGTCCTACAAATCCCTATTTGACGGAGAAAAGGCACTTGTTTTCACATTCTGCAGAAACGCTATGGGTAGCGTAGACAGAAATATTGCTGCCATACTAAAAACACACATTGCTCCGCAGGGAAAAGGCACTCTGCATAATTCTCAGAATGTCCTTTCTCTGCGGCTCAAACCTCCATGAAAAAATTTGAGTCGCAATTTTTTGGAATGTCAAAAAACTATCTTACTGCTCCCGGCTTCATGGTGGCGGGAGGTAAAGTGCACATTTGTTTTTACAAACTACATTCGGTATTTAGTATAATCATAAAAAACTTCTACCTATGAGTAATTAAAAAAAACTTATGTCAAAGAATAATTTTAAAAGAAGAAAACAAACCAAAACAATTAATAAGCCTCCCGAACGAATTATATGATATGGTTTTAATTCATATTCATCTTCGTCTGAGAGTTTTAATGAATCCAGAAAATATAAAAAAGAAAAAACAAGTCCACACAGAAGGCATGGCAACTGAAAGAATGTATTTTTCCTGTATTTAGCTAAATAAAAAAATACTGCAGTAATAGTGCCAAAACAAAGTTGTAATTTGGGCAAAACCTTTTTTAAACTATTCATCTTCATCATAATTACCTATAACTTCAATACATTTATTCATGAAAGCTGTTATTGCATCTGCATCAAATTTCGTAATGCCTCCACAAAAACCATCTTTAATATATCTAGAAAACAAAGATTCAAATGCCTTACTAGCAACAATATAACCACCCTTTCTTTTAAAATTATCCATATCTTTTCCATCGCCTGTTATGGTCGCTCTTGCACCGGAAATCCCAAAGCTAACCAAAGAAAAACCTTCAGAAATACCTCCGAATAAGAAAACTACCTCTGGTTGTTTAAACACAAACCCGAGCAATGCTATATCTCCGGAAACTTCGGATATTATATCAGAAGTCGTTTCAAGTCCTCTCAATGTTACGAGTGTAATTGATTTACTAGAATTTCCAATATATCTTGCCATCTCTTTTCCAGCATCAACTGTAAGAGCTTTAGCCAATACTTGAGCAGATTCATCTCCACTTGCCGCATCAGAATATACTTTCACAGCTTTTGCGCCGGGATCACGTTCAAATATTAAAGAAATAAAATCTTTAGGTGTTATGAATAGAAAATCTTCCCTTCCATCCGGGTCTATATAGCGTACCGGATTGTTGCCGGCGTAGTGGTACAAATCGGCATTTGTTTGGCGAAAGAGGTTATTTCTACGGAATTCTGCGTAACTTGACGCAAGAATCCAATTTTTTGAGAAAGGTTTATATTTTTTCTTACAAACATTCTCCATTTTTTGTTGTTAAACTCCCACATTTGTTAATTTT
>Ga0256407_10002701_pt1 | contig 33213 bp, 26 predicted proteins | sample RumenRJG_04DNA_FD_193489 | JGI IMG/M metagenome (GOLD analysis project Ga0256407, IMG submission 193489) | Bovine rumen microbial communities from Lethbridge, Alberta, Canada - RJG_04 | ecosystem: Host-associated > Mammals > Digestive system > Stomach > Rumen | place: Canada: Alberta...
GTCCTGAAAGACGTTCGTCTCCACCAGCTTCTTCTCGTCTTCAAAATATGCCAGCTTGGTCGAAGTCGACCCCGGATTGATAACAAATATCCTGTAACCCATGTCTGTTGCCTGAATTATTCCCCTCGTGATATTTCTATTTACCCAGTCTGTGCGCGACATGCATCAGCCACGCAGCATTTTCTATCAGCTGCTCCCTTGTGACACGCCCCTTCTTCAGACCTGCCATCATGTTCCTGTGATCCAGGCGGCAGCCCGGCATGAACAGGCTGTGTCCCGCCGCAGCAACGACAGCAGGATCAGGGATACCGTACACTGAATCCTTGTTGAGAAGCATTCCGTTTCCGATGACCCAGTCAGTCATGACCATGCCGTCGAATCCGAACTCATCTCTGAGGATGTCCGTTACAAGATCGCGCCTCTCTGATGTATGGACGCCGTTCAGCAGGTTGTACGAAGTCATAAGGGATACCGGGTCGGATTCCCTGATGCAGATATCGAATCCTCTGAGGTATATCTCCCTCATGGCACGCTCGCTTACCTGGCTGTTGCTGGCGTATCTGTTGGTCTCCTGGTTGTTGGCAGCGTAGTGCTTGATCGTGACGCCGCGTCCCTCATGCGACTGAACGCCCTGAGTCAGAGCCGCCGCCATCTTGCCGCTGACAAGCGGATCCTCCGAGAAGTACTCGAAGTTCCTGCCGCACAGCACGTTTCTGTGTATGTTCAGAGCCGGAGCCAGCCACAGGTCTATGCCGAAGATGTCCATCTCGGAGCCTACGATGTCGCCGCACATGCGGGCAAAATCAACGTCAAAGCTCTGAGCGACCGCTGTTGCGATAGGTATCGCTGTCGTGTACTGCTCCCTGACCTCGATGCCTCTCTCCTTCAGCTTTCTGAAGCGTGCACGGATGTCCATGACGATCTTGGCTGCATCCGGCATGTACTCCATCATTCCCTCAGGGACACCAGGGCCGAGCGAATGCTTGCCCTTCCTGTCCTCGTAATACCTCGGAGCCACTCTCACTCCGGCAGGGCCGTCAGCCATGACTATGCGGTTTATTCCCTTATCTTCAAACATGCTGCAGCTCTCGCCGGCAGCTCCTGCAACAGTCGTGGATGAATCACCTACAACTGTATAGAGAGCGCCTCTCGGATCGAATGCTCCGATGTTAAGATAAGCGAGTTCCTTGTCTGACAGTTCATCCAGAACAGCCTCAGCTTCAGGCCTGTTGGAGCCGTATGATACAAGTTCAGTCTGCAGCTCACTCAGGTCAAGCTTGTTTACCGGTAACTTGTCTGCGTCAAACAGGCTGGCATGGTCTGCAGCCCCTTCTCTTTCGAATTTATGATCCTCAAAATCAGGCTTTCCGAGCAGATTCTTCACCTGCTTCAGTTCGAATTCCTCATCCAGCTCATATACTGCCGCAGCCTTTACATCCTCACTGCTGTTTCCTGCAAGTATCACATACTTTCCCTTTTCAAGAACGTATGCAGCCTTGCCCTCATCATAGCTTGCGAGGTCTTCAGCGGTAAACTTCACAGTCACGGTCTCCTCTTCGCCCGGTGCCAGTTCACCGGTCTTGGCGAAGCCTGCAAGGCGCTTTACCTCTTTATCGAGCCTGCCCTGAGGACATGCAGCATATACCTGGACGACTTCGCGTCCCGGATGCTTTCCTGTATTCTTTACCTTCACATTTACGGTGAACTCTCCGAATTCAGCCTTAACGCTCTCTGTTTCAAGCGCAAAATCCGTATATCCGAGTCCGTAACCGAACGGGAACAGAGGCTTTACGCCGGCCGCATCAAAGTAGCGGTATCCGACATAGATGCCTTCCTTATATCTTGTCTCATCGATCCCGCCGAACTCTCCGATGCTGCTGTAGTCTTCATATGCAGCCCATGTGGTCGTCAGCTTGCCTGAAGGATAAGTCTTGCCGAGCAGGATGTCTGCAAGAGCGCTTCCTGTCTCAACTCCCAGCTGCGACAGCACGAGGATGTTGCCGACGCTCATTACAGGCGTCAGGTCCACCGGGCCTCCTGCATTGATGACAAGCATGAACTTATCATACTTTCTGTCCATTTCGAGGATGTCTCTGACCTCACCGTCTGTGAATCTGAAGTCACCCTTTTCCGGCATCCTGTCATTTCCCTCACCGGATATCCTTGAGAGCACATATATTCCCGCATCGGCATTGAACTTGAGCGGGATACTGAACTCAGGCTCCTTCATCACGATTCCCATGGACAGGGACATGACATTGACCTTTTCTGCCTTGGCACGCCTCTTCAGTTCTTCCTTGAAGGCTTCCTTGGCTTCATCCCTGCAGTATCCGTATACAGTGAGCCAGTCTCTGTTGTACAGCTCAAAACCGGCCCTCATGAGGCCTTCCTCTACGTTCACAAAATATCTCGAGTTTACTTCGCCGGATCCGGTGCCGCCCTTGATCGTGTTTCTCACACCGCTGCCGACAGCCTCGATCGTACCTGCCTTCTCAAGCGGGAATGCGCCGTTTTTCTTCAGCATTACCGTGCATCCGCCGAGATACTGTCTCAGTCTTCCTATATTTTCACTTTCATATCTGTTCATTATTATGTTCTCCTTCCGGCCCAAAGCCCCGTGCGCCTCTTCTGCCGCACTCAGGTGATCAGACGTATCTTCCGAATGAGTCAAAATGCAGGTCCTCCTGCGTCATGGCGTCAGGTGCCATATAGGACTTATACAGTGCCACACCGAGGTCTGCCATGTACCAGAACCCCATTCCGCCGAATGTGAGCAGCTTCAGGATTCCGAGACCTACCTGTCCGCGCACGAATCTGTCCACGCCGTACATGCCGCAGACAAGAGAAAACACCCAGGTGAATAAATGCTTGTTGCACTTCCTGGAATAACTCACTTCCTCATATTCTTCGTTCGCAGGCCCGTACCACGTATTGTCTGTGCGGTCATCATATCCGTCTGCACTATTTCCTGAAGCGTTCTCATATATTTCCCCGGGATATGCGTCCTCCGCTTCATATCCGTCAGCAGGCTCGGTATCGACTTCCCATACCATGTCCTCGATATCCACGTCTATCGCCTCAGCGCTGCCGCCGGCGTCTTCAGGCAGCTCGTCTGTATAGCCGTCCGTATAGTCTTCCGCATAGCTGTCCGCAGTGTCCCTTATCTCAGGGAATGTGACCTTCTGTTTTTCTTCCTGAAGGAGTTCTGCCATCTTTCCTGTCTCCTTTTTTATTAATAAGAGTTACCTTTTAATAATATATCTTTTTCAGCCATTATGCTATTTATTCGGAAGCATTATTCTGCTCAGAGATAACTGCTGTTATCACATCCTCTATATCTGCATGAATGACCAGTGAAGCCTTCGCATCTGCAGGCGTCGCCTCACGGTTGATGACGACGAGATTCCTGCCGCTGAAGTATTCTATGAACGACGCGGCCGGCTCTACCTGCAGGGATGTTCCGGCGACTATGAGAGTATCCGCTCCGGTTATCTCACGCTCCGCTCCGATGCAGGTGTATCTGTCCGGTGACTCTCCGTAAAGCACCACCCACGGCTTTATGAGTCCTCCGCACCTGTCGCAGCGCGGCACCCCGTCGCTTCCTGTTATCTTCTCCAGCGGATATTCCGCATCGCAGTTGATGCAGTAGTTCTCATGGATGTTGCCGTGGAGCTCGTAGACGCGCTTGTTGCCCGCCTTTCTGTGTAGGCCGTCTATGTTCTGTGTCACGATGCCCCTCAGCTTATCTGCCTTCTCGAGATCATACAGCCAGCGGTGCACCGCATTGGGCTCTGCATCAGGGTGGACCATGTACCGTCTGTAGAAGTCATAGAAGTCCGCTGTGTGCAGGGCAAAATAAGCGGCGCTCAGTATGTCCTCGGGTGACATGCCATTCCACTTCCCGCTGTACAGTCCGTCTTCAGACCTGAAATCAGGTATCCCGCTTGCAGTCGAAACACCCGCGCCTCCGAAGAATACGATCCTGCGCGACCTCCCGATGATCTCCTTAAGTTTTGCAATATCTTCACGATTGTACATATAGATGTATGATATAACAACCGCAGTCAAAAATCTTGTTAATCGTTGTAAGTTATCATATAATATCGCATTATGCAGGAAATCATACTTGAATCACTACTTGATACCATCAAGGATACGGTGACGCTGATCCCGTTCCTCTTCATCACCTACCTGGTGATGGAGTGGCTCGAACGCAAAACAGAGGATCAGTCCGTTGCCGCTCTTGCGCGTATAGGAAAATTCGGGCCGGTCTTCGGTGCAGGCGTAGGCATCATACCGCAGTGCGGATTCTCGGCTGCAGCGGCCAGCCTCTACTCAGGCGGCGTCATCAGCGTAGGGACCCTGCTTGCGGTATTTCTCTCGACATCGGATGAGATGGTACCTATTTTCCTGTCAGCATCTGTAAGCCCGGCAGCCATCGGGAAGCTCCTGCTGACCAAGTTCATTATCGCCATGACGACAGGTCTCTTCGCAGACTTTCTTATCAGGGTGATCCACTACACCTTCCGCACCCACAAGCACATACATGATCTGTGCGAGCAGGATGAGTGCGGCTGGGAAGATGAAGAAGGCGGCATAGTCCATTCCGCATTCGTCCATACAGCCAAAATCACGATCTTCATATTCATAGTCTCGCTGGCAATAAGCCTTCTTGTGGGATTTCTCGGGGAAGAAGCGATAGCATCATTCCTGACCGGCATCCCTGTACTGGGTGTCTTCCTGTCAGGACTCATAGGTCTCATCCCTAACTGCGCAGCTTCAGTAGTCATAACCCAGCTGTACCTCAAGGGCATGCTCACTCCGGGTCAGCTGCTCGCAGGGCTTCTCGTCAGCGCAGGTGTCGGCACACTTGTCCTCATCAGGACCAACCGCCATCAGGCAGAGAATGCAAGAGTCATAGCTGCGCTGTACGCAAGCGGTGTCGCATGGGGGCTTCTAATCGACTTACTGGGCATCACATTCTAGACATCAGGCAGGCTCTTCCCTGCATAAGATACATACAACGCCAAAGGCCGCATCCCTTTACGGGACACGGCCTTTTTAAGTTATATCCTGTTCTTTTTCAGGCTTCGCTGCTCTATGCGATCCCGTTCTGGGCATCCAGCTCGTCCGGATCAGGCATCGACTTCATTGCCTCAAGGACCTCAGCAAACAGATCCTGAAGCTCCCATCCGAGCTGCTCGGCGCCCTTTCTGATGACTTCCCTGTCACAGCCTGCGGCAAAATGCTTGTCTTTGAATTTCTTCTTTACGGACTTCACATCCATATCCTTGCAGCTGTGTGAGGGTCTCAGTATTATTGCAGCTCCTATGAGACCGGTAAGTTCATCTGCAGCAAAGAGGAATTTCTCCATCTCATGCTCAGGCTCCACATCAGAACAGAGTCCGTAACCGTGGCTGCATACAGCATGCACTATCTCCGGCGGAGTATCTATCTCCGCAAGGAGCTCAGGTGCCTTCTGGCAATGCTCATCAGGCCACATCTCAAAATCTATGTCATGCAGCAGCCCGCAGAGGCCCCAGAAGTCAGGATCATAGCCCTTCTTCTGAGCATAATATCTCATTACCCCCTCAACTGTAACGGAATGATGCAGATGAAACGGCTCCTTATTGTATTTCTTAAGAAGCTCCCATGCCTGTTCTCTTGTGATCATATCTTATTCTCCCGTCAGGATAATTATTCAGTGATCTCGTCCTCAGCTGCTTCCTTGGCATCCTCTGCCTCGCCCTTGAGCTCCTCAGCCTTAGCCTTGACATCCTCGCCGAAGTCCCTGAGGATGGATCTTGCCTTTCTGCATGCATCGCAGTCGCAGAACTCCTCGCCCTTGGCCTTGAGCTCCTCAGCGTGGGATTTTACCTTCTCAGCAAACTCTGCGCCGAACTTATCCTTCGCATCGTCTGCACCGAACGTATCAAGCAGATCGCCTACGGAGTTGATGCCTTCCTTGAGCTGCTTGATAAGCTCAGACTCTGCGAGCTTCTCTGCGGAGTCACCGAGCTTATCGCTTACTTCAGACATCTTCTTGCCGAATTCCGTGCTTTCTCCTGCATACTTTTCGGCCATGTCGCCGAGCTTATCCATTGCAGGGCCTGCCTTTTCTGACAGCTTGTCATAGGAATCAGCGACCTTCTCGCTGACGTCAGCCATCTTCTCATTGAACTTTCCGGAAGACTCAACGACCTTGTCAACAGCATCATTGAGCTTGTCCCATGCCTTGTCAGCCTTGTCCTTGATGTCATACTTCTCATCAGCTACAGCCAGCCACTTCTCGGCAGCCTCTCTCAGAGGTCCGTAGCAATGTCCCTCAAGCAGTGATTTGACCTTATCGACAGTTTCTTTGTTAGCCATTTCGTAACCTCCTTTGCGGCTATTTTTACAGCCTGCCGCCCCGCGCGGCTCCAGCTGATCATTACAGTATAATTATAGCATAAGCATTATCCTTATACATACCTTAAGCATTCAGTTTTCCGCAGAGCGGTCCGCCTGACTGATCATTATTTGCCGCTCAGCCTTTTCGCCCGCCCGTCTGTATACTCTGCTACCTGCTTCCACAGTTTCCTCAGATGGTTCTTGTGTGCGCACAGCTTCTCTGTACAGTTGCTGCAGTGAAGATATCCGTTGGTGGATTCGGCAAAACGCTCGGGATACCTGTAGAAGGTGATCTCCCAGCGGAGCATCAGCGCAACAGAAAGCGCCAGAAGGCTCCATGTGTATGACTCTCTTACGAAAAAGAGCGGCGTGAACATCATCGCATAGTCCCAGTTGTATATCCGGCATGTACTGCAGCATTTGTTCTTCAGGAACCACGCCTGGAACGGGCAGAAGAACAGAATGCAGATCATATCGCAAACAGAATATACGCAGCACAGGAGTATCATTATCCCGTCGTCGAGGATATTCATCATGTGCAGCGCCCCGAATATCCCGTTGAAGGCTATCCATATAAGCGCTACAAGCATCACGGCATTGTTGTCCTGGACTTTTATCTCTGTATTTCCTGTCCGTATGTAGTTTCTCGCAAACTGCTTCTGGCTGCCCGGGCTTTCAAGTTTTGACGGGAAGAACCGGAGGATCATCTCCAGAGTGAACACAGACCATATGATGCTGACGATAAGAGGCCTTTCCTCAAGGATGGTCTCAACGTCTTCTCCGCCGTTCAGCCTGTAATGCAGATACACAACAAGAAAAGCCAGCAGAAGAGCAGACCTGTATACCAGCCGTACATAATGAAGCATGCTGACAGCAGTCAGCTTCACCTTCTTACCGTTCCTTGTCATCTTCAGCGCCCCCGCTTTTCCCTTCTTTTCTGCGATCTGCCCATTCACTGCCTCAATGCAGCAGTCAGTTTATGCGCAGAATGATTATACCACATTTGTACAAATAACAGGGCAGTTATATGACTCCGGGGACGGATCCCGTTGTCATCTCCGGTGTCATCATTTGACATATCAGCGAAGATGTCAAACAGGCCTCCCCCTCGACCCTCTGTTGCTTGACTTGACCCACAGCAGTGATATTATAGTTGCGACATTAATTTGCCAGGGGAGCTTTCGCTGAGATATCCCGCAAGGGATGGACCCTTTAAACCTGATTCGGGTAATTCCGACGTAGGAAGGTGAACAAAAGGTTATTTCCCGGAGCGTCTTTTATCCGCTCCGCCCAGCAGCTCTCCTTAATAACACATTAAGGAGGATTTTTTTATGCAGGCTTTTTTCGAATCAACAACAGGTAAGATAGCTGTCATCGTTGTCATTGCCATACTGCTCCTTTTCATCGCCATGGGAGGCAGGGAAAAGAAGACTGATGTCCGCGCACTTACCATCTCCGCACTCATGATCGCTCTTGCGACCGTTCTCGGCCAGATCAAGATATTCTCGATGCCTCAGGGCGGCTCAGTAACACTGTTCAGCATCCTGCCGATCGTTGTATGCGGATATCTTCTGGGCACACGCCGCGGCGTCATGGCAGGATTCTGCGTCGGTCTCATCAACCTGATCTTCGGACCGTACGTCATCCACCCTGTCCAGCTCCTGCTCGACTACCCTGTAGCCTTCGGAGCACTTGGTCTTTCCGGACTGACAGCCAATATGAAGAACGGTCTCACCAAGGGATATATAGTCGGCATCATCGGCCGCTACATCTGCGCAGTACTTTCCGGAGTCATATTCTTCGGTGAATACGCACCTGAAGGCTTCAATGCATGGACATGGTCACTCTGGTACAACCTCACATATCTTGCAGCAGAGGGCGTCATCACTCTGATCGTGATCAACATCCCTGCAGTAAAGAACATGTTCAACAGCTTCAGAGCACAGCTTGCCAACTAGCATGCATCCCTGATACAGAAAGACTTACTGATAAAAAGCAGCCCTGACCTCACCGGTCAGGGCTTTCGTTTGCTTATATTCCGGCAGTATGCAAAACGTTTCTGCATACTGCGCTGCGTTCATCAGATCAGAAGATCAGCGTCTTGTCTCCGGAAGCCGCTCTCTCTATGCGGTGGATTTCTCCCTTTCTGTCAGTAAGAGTCTCTGCCTGCACAGGATGTTCGGTCACCATCAGCGGTATCCCTCTTTCATCCCTTATGCCGGTCTCGTGCGACGGCATGTACAGCTCCACCCCCGCATCCTCAAACGCACGCTTTGCCTGCTCATTGAATACGTTGAGGCCATAGTCGCCGTACACCTTTACTCCGGCTTCGCGGAACTGTCTTATCCATCCGAGGTTGCCGATAAGTATTCCCGTATCTCTTACAGCGTCAGCTATTTCATCAAAGTTCTCCCGGATATATGCATCGAGGCTGCCTCTTGAAACATTGAGGATGTACGGGATCACATCTGCAGCAGTTCCTTCAGACCTCATCTTCATGAAGTCCTCCAGAGGGACCGGCCTCACAGTGCTCTTTCTTATCCTGCTGCCGTATTCGTCCGCATCCAGCACCGCAGCCCCCAGCAGCTCCGCAGACTCTGCCACGTCAAGCTCCGCTCTGGTAAGTCTCGGAGCCCTTCCTGCAGTAACAGAATCCGCACGCCTCTTCATGAGTTCTTCAGATGCCTCACGCCTCATTCTGTTGACGATTGAAAGCGGCATCATTATGTCATCATCGATCTCTACATCGATCCCGGTCATGCCCGGTGTATACGGAGTATCTCCGAGGCGTGACAGGTTGTCTGCGATACGGCCGGCGTCGGTCGCCACCTTCTGTGCACGCTCAACGACATGGTCGGCTACGATCTCTACCGTTTCATCCGCCCTGACATCCGTCATGACGAGCCTCGGGAACTGGCCTTCCCTTGCTGTGAAGAGCATAGTGACAGGAAGCTTTTTGTCAGGAGTGTCCAGAGCCTCATCGATGAGTTTCCTGTCTGTCACCTTGAATGCGAGGTCTCCTGTCTCTATCCCGCGGTCAAAATCTCCGACCAGTATTATCCTCTCCCCGACTTCTTTTATGTATGTCGTGACTGAACCGATCGGCGAGCTTACAAGATAGTCACCGTCATCATGTCTGAACTCGATCCCGTCCCCGGATTCGATGCCGATCGGCGAATTCCTGTCAACCGCGACGCACGCGAGCACTTTGCCCCTTCTGAGAGCACCTCTCACGGCAGCCTTCTCATCACGGTCCTGAGCCTTGCTCTCGCTGTCCACAACAGCTACGATCCTGCCGAGATATATGCCCTGGTTCTTCGGACTGCTTCCCGAGAGAATATCCTCTCCCGGATTTCCGTACAGATAACCGTCAGTGAAGTCGCCCCTGTTGAAGATCTGCCTCAGCTCGAACATGTCCTCATCGTCGACAGTATACAGCTCCTTCGCCCTCTCAGGTCCTTCCCTGCGGCAGAGGCTGTCAAAACGGTCGATATACTTCCTGTATATTCTCGTCACAGTCGCAACGTATTCAGGCGATTTCATCCGGCCTTCGATTTTGAACGAAGAAGCGCCGGCCATCACGAGGTCCGGAATGTTGTGTATGTGGCAGAGGTCCTTAGGACTCAGTGCGTAATACGTTTTGCCCTCTTCATCAGTGTATGCCTGTCTGCACGGCTGTGCACAGGTGCCTCTGTTGCCTGTCCTGCCGCTGCCCTTGCCGATCATGCGGCTCATCTGGCACTGTCCCGAATAGCACATGCACAGGGCTCCGTGGACGAACACCTCGACCTCCACAGGATCATCAGGCGAAACTCTTCTGCCTTCCTCAGCTATCTCTCTTATCTCTTCAAGGCTTATTTCCCTTGCCGGAACGACCCTGCAGAATCCCATATCATGGGCGAGCTGCACGGCCTCTCTGTTGTACAGGGTCCCCTGCGTCGACAGGTGCAGAGGCATGTCCGGAATGTACCTGTGTATCATCCTCGCAAGCCCCATATCCTGGACTATCAGGCCGTCAACGCCTGCCCCGTATATGTAGTTGGCATACTCAAATGCCCTTACCAGCTCATCATCTCTCACAAGAGTGTTGAGAGTCATGTACACTTTGACGCCTCTCATGTGGGCGTATCTTATCGCATCAGGGAGCTCCTCATCGCTGAAATTATCAGCGAAGATCCTTGCATTGAAAGCCATTCCTCCCATGTATACAGCATCCGCCCCGTTGTTCACAGCGGCGATCAGATGCGGCTTGCCCCCTACAGGAGCGAGCAGTTCAGGTTTCTTATACTTTTTGTCCATAGTTAACACCTCCATTCCTGTCTGCAGCGCAAAGCACCTCAGTTGTGGATACATAAGTGCCCGCTCAGGATCTGCAGCCAGATCAATGTTACCAATGTTTTCAGCGTCATCTGCCTTCCGGTAACCGTTTGTTTACAGATATCAATATAATACCACGCCCATGCCTCTTGTACAGATGTAAGTACAGGATTTTTCGATTGTTAACCTTCGCAAAACATCAGGTTGATAATCTCGTCTCAGTATGTTATCATTCACAGGGCCCGCAGAGACCGGCGGGCAGGATCATAACTGCAGTTAACATCTTAAGATAAACGGGAAAACGGAAATGAAAGAAAAGACTTCATCGAGAGACAAGGTCCTTGCCCTTCTTGAATCGGAAAAAGGCAGATTCATCTCAGGCGAAGAGATCGCATCTGATCTGGGTATTTCAAGGACCGCAGTATGGAAGGCTGTCAACAACCTGAAAAAGGACGGCTACATGATCGATTCAGTGACCAACCGCGGCTACTGCCTTTCACACGGAAGCGACATCCTGTCCGAAGCAGTCCTGCGTGGATATCTGCGCGACTGCCCTCCTCTGGTGCTGGATGTATTCGATACAGTCGATTCTACCAATACAGTATGTCTCAAAAGGGCGTCAGACGGCGGCCGCAGAACATATGCGGCAGTTGCCGGCGGACAGACACGCGGAAGAGGCCGCAGAGGACGGTCCTTCTTCTCCCCTGACGGTACCGGTCTGTACATGAGCATACTGCTCCGTCCTTCCGGTCTTTCAGCCGACCAGGCTGTAAAGTTCACAACTATAGCCGCTGTAGCCGTCTCTGAAGCGATTGAAGCTGTCGCAGGCAAAACCGCATCCATAAAGTGGGTCAACGATATATATGTCGAAGGCCGCAAAGCGTGCGGGATACTTACCGAGGCATCCTTCAACCCTGAAGACGGTACTCTCGATTACGCCGTCGTAGGAATAGGCATCAATGTATATGAGCCTCAGGGCGGATTCCCTGAAGATATCCGAGACCGTGCCGGCGCTCTCGCAGGGCCGGTCAACGGGACCTGCACTCTGGGAATAAACAGAGTTCTGGAGAACGGAGGCAGAAACCGCATTGCAGCAGAGATCATCAGCAGATTCTTCTCCTATCTTGATGAAGGATTTGCACCTGCCGCATCATCAGTAACCGATCCTGCGCCGCGATATGCTGCTGAATACCGCAGAAGATGCTTTGTCATCGGTATGGACGTGGATGTCCTCAAAGCCGGTGCGGAACCTCAGCAGGCCCATGTGCTCGGACTCGATGACGAATGCAGACTTAAGGTCAGATACTCTTACGGCACTGAAGAAACACTCAGCAGCGGCGAGATCAGCATACAACTCTAACGAAAGAAGATTATTTAAACCACTATGAACAGCAATACATCAACACCGGCAACAAATAACAGGCCGGCACTCAGCATCAACGACCTGACACTTATCGCACTTTTCACCGCAGTCATCGCGGTCTGCTCATGGATATCCATACCGGCAGCCGTGCCATTCACACTCCAGACCTTTGCGGTATTTCTCACAGCAGGCCTTCTCGGAGGGAAGCGCGGCACTATCACCGTGATCGTGTACATCCTTCTCGGAGCCATCGGCGTCCCTGTGTTCTCAGGCTTTACCGGCGGCATCGGCCACCTGCTCGGACCAACGGGCGGATACATCATCGGATTCATTTTCTCAGCCCTCGTAATGTGGTTTGCTGAGAACAGGTTCGGAAAATCACTCAGGGTCCTCGCCGCATCAATGATCGTCGGTCTTATAGTGTGTTATGCATTCGGCACCGCATGGTTCATGACAGTCTACACAAGAGAATCCGGTGCTATCGGACTGATGACAGCACTCGGATGGTGCGTCTTCCCTTATATCATCCCGGATGCAGTCAAGATCGCTGTTGCAGTCATCCTCTGCCGCAGACTCAGACCGGTCCTGACCGGCATGCAGGCAAGGTAGCAATACTCCGGACAGAAAATGCTGACTAAAAAACTCCCGCGACGCATGATCGCGGGAGTTTTCTGTTATTAATGGCGAATCCTTAGAGCATCTCGATGAATGCTGCGATTCTTGTGTTGAGCTGAGCTACGTCTGCTGTGGAGTAGTCTGTCTCTACGTGGAAGTAAGGAACGTTCTTCTTCTCTGTGCAGAACTTCTCGATGGACTTGGACTCAACATTGTAGGTGTGGCAAGCCTGGAGTGTCATCTCGAGTACTCCGTCTGCCTTATACTCGTCGATAGTTCTTCCGAGCAGATCATATCTGTTAGGGTTCGGTGTCATTACCGAGCAGCCGATCTGCAGATATCTGTAAGCTGTTGCTTCCCAGATGTCCTCAGCGTCTTCGTCGATGAGTCTGTCATACTGCTTTGCGCCTACGCAGTTTTCCATTGCAACTACTACGCCGCCGTTATCCTCGATAGCCTTGATAACTTTTTCAGTTACGCCGCCGATCGGGCATCCTGTAAGGACGATACGAGGTCTCTTTCCGATGTTGGTGCCTTCAGCGTATTCCTTCTCGATCTTAGCCTGAACAGCCTCGAGCTCAGGAACGATAGCAGTGTGGTCAAACTTGAAGCCGCTGCCGTAGAGTACGTGGAACATGTCGAGTCCTGAAACAGGGCATGGATCGTTCTTCATTGTATCTACGAGGTTCTTCTTGGCAACTCTGATCTCATTCTCGAGCTTAACAGCCTTGCGCATATCCTCATCTGTGATAGTAACTTCGAACTTCTTCTCAACGTAGTCTTTCATTCTCAGAAGTTCTTCCTTGTAGAGCTCAAGTCCCTTGTCGCTCTGTGAATTAGGAAGATCCATGATGAAAACGTCCTTGAAATCACTCATCAGCTCGTACATCTTCTTCTTGCCGTCGCATGTATTCTCACCTACTACGATGTCGGAGAAATAGAAGAACGGGCACTTGTCCTCCTTAGCAAATCCATAGCTGGACTTGATCAGCGGACAGAGGTTGGCAGGAAGATCCTTCTCGGCAGCTGCGATCGTCTCGCCTGATGTTGAGCAGAGACCTACAGTAGCAGCACCTGCTGCGATAGCGAGCTCCTGAGGGAAGTATGTGCAGTAGGATCCGATTACAGGGATCCCCTGATCCTTTACCTTCTTGACGTTAACGAATGCATTTCTTCTTGCTTCTGCAAAATCTTCAAACACTGCAGGCAGTTCTTTGATAAGTTCCATTTATTCACCCCTTCTTGTTATTTTAAGAAACTGATAGCCACCACACAGGCGGCTATCAGTTAATTATAAGCTATTACGAATTTATCTTATACTGGAAACTCGATAGCGATGTCCTTACCCTCAGCGATGTAAAGCTTAACAACTCCGCCGCCGACAGTAACCTGTGTTCCTGCAGGAACAGCCATAGCAGGAGCAGCAGCCTCAGCAGGTGCAGCAGCTTCCTCAGCAGGAGCTTCGTCAGCAGCAGGATCCTGGATGTTGTCAACGATAGCAGCTGTGAGCGGTGTCAGGGAGTCAGAAGTCTCCTTGAGTGTAGCGCCGAGGCACTGTCCGATTGTCAGGCATCCATCAAGGTTCAGAAGTCCTGTATCTACCAGGTCCGGGAAGATTGCAGGGTCTTCGAGGTTGTGGTGCGAGATCTCGCCCGGCTCCATTCTGCAGCAAAGTACAGCAGGATCATTCTTGTGCTCTAATGCATATTCCAGTTCGATTGACATATTTCATACCTCCTGAATTGACTATAAACAATGACAGAATACGTCATTTTTTAACATTATAATTTTATAGTCGCAGATCGTTATCAACAAATAGTCAGTTTGAATACTTGAACCGGGTGTATAAATATGAGCTATAGTACATTATTCCAGCCCCGGGAAATCAAGCTGCCTCAGCGCCTCGAACAGTACTATGTTCGCTGCATTCGAGAGGTTGAATGATCTGAGCCTCGTATCCGCGCTCATAGGGATGCGTATCGCCCACTCTTTATTAGCTTCGATGAAGTCGCGCGGGAGTCCTGCGGTCTCACGGCCGAAGAGTATCATGTCCTCATCGCGGAACTCCGCTTCGGTATAATACTTATCCCCTTTCGTAGTGGAGAGCCACATCCTGCGGCCCTTAAATTTCTCAAGAAACTCCTCAAGGCTCTCATGCACCTCGAGTTTTACATAAGGCCAGTAATCCAGCCCGGCCCTTCTCAGGCTCTTCTCATCAAGGCTGAACCCGAGAGGCTTCACAAGGTGCAGCACACTGTCAGTGGCAGCGGCTGATCTTGCGATATTGCCCGTATTAGGCGGGATCTCAGGTTCTACCAGTACTATATGGATCGACATCTATTTCTCCTGCTCTATAGCTTTGCACCTTTCATCTATTATCGCCTCGACATCATCTATGTCACGCTCACGCATCAGGATCTCGAGCTCGTCTCCTCCGCGCAGTATCGTGTGACCGTCAGGGATGATCTCTACACCGTCCCTCAGAACGGAGACGATAAGTGTTCCGAGCGGCAGCCCGAACTCCATCACGCTCTTTCCGTCCATGTGCGAGCCTATATGGACCTCAGCGTCGATGACCGTTTTGCGGTCTCTTATTGACAGGCCCCTTCCGGTGCGTCCGTTGGTGATGCCGCTTGAGGAAGCCGGTCTCCTGTACACCGTGCTCTCAGACGTCGGTCTGCCCTTAGCAGCGCGCTGGCTCCTGTGCAGAAGCTGCACATAGATCGGCTCTGTGCCGAAGTACTCAGGTATGAGATACGCTATGAGTGATGCCAGCACCAGCGGCAGCAGGCAGGTAAAATCCCCCGTCATCTCTGTTATGAGGATAACGCCTGTCACAGGTGCTCTTACTATCGCAGAGAAGTATCCGGCCATCGCGACGACGACCATCGCAGTGATGTATCTCTGATCAAATCCGGCGAGTGCCAGCACTTCAGCACACACTCCGCCTGTGACCGCACCCAGCACGAGCAGAGGCAGGAATATCCCGCCCGGCGATCCCGAGCCGAAACTTGCAGTTGAGAATATGAATTTGACCACCAGCAGCACAGCCAGAGCTCCGAGGGTGTACTCCCCTCTGCTTATCTCTCCGACAAGGCTGCTCCCGCTTCCGAGAGCCTGCGGGTATGTGAAAATGAGGATATATGCCAGCGCAAAGGCCGTAATGAGACTGCCGGTCCTTGATGCGATCTCCCCTTTTGTATTCAGCTTGCTGTCAGTCAGATTGTATGATGAAACTCCCGGCAGGCTGTCAGCCATACGGGCGAACACCTTGCCTATCCGGTCAAAAGCATCCTGCATGAAAGCGATAGTGCGGTTGTAAAGTATTCCGAAGAAGCCGAGTATTATTCCCAGAAGTATCACAGCCCAGTAATATTTCAGAGGGAGTCCGTGTTCCACTCCGAATCCGAATACCGGTGTAAGGCCGAATACGTTGGCAGCGACAAAATCGCTCGCTACGCTTGCAGCCATTGTTGAGAGCAGGACTTCGGCAGAGAAGTTCCTGTGCAGCTCCTCAAGGGCGAATATCGCTCCCGCGAGCGGAGCTCCGAATGCGGCCGAGAGGCCTGCTCCCGCCCCGCATGTTATAAGCAGCCTTTCCTCCGTGAGCAGGCGATGGCCGGCCCTTGAGACACCCTTGCCGACCATGGCGCCGAGCTGGATGCTCGGCCCCTCCCGGCCCAGTGCCAGTCCGCCTCCGATCGCCAGAGCACAGCCCGCGACCTTGCCGGTGATGACCCTCAGCCATCTCATGTCCTTCTGCCCCTTCAGCTCAGCTTCCACCTGAGGGATGCCCGAACCGGCGATCTCCGGCTCCCACCCGAGCAGCACCGAGATGACACCCGCGATGCACAGCAGGATAACAGCAGCGAGTGCTGCACGGGCGGCTCCGCCCGCGGCATACTCCACCATCCTGTCCCTGAGCACATCGGCGCCCATCAGCATGAGTCTGAATACGGAAATAAGGGCGCCTGTTATCAGCCCGATAATAACGCCCTCACCGACAATTGCATATTTAAAACTGTCTCTCCTGCGGAGATTTCCTACAGCATTATCTTTCATTTATGATTCTGATCCGGGATTCATGCCGGAAACATCCTATTCAGCTTCTGCAGCTTCCTCACCTTCCTGTGCCGCTGTATCAGCAGCAGCCTCTCCTTCAGCCGGTGCGGCATCCGCATCCGCGCTGCCGGCGTTGTCTGCTCCGACAACATTGACGATGATCTCTCTGTCGCCTACGCCACCTTCAAGGATGCCCTTGAAAATGACTTCAGCACGCTTGTTGGCCGCATCAAGGATGCCCTTGCCGGTTGCATGCTCCTCAGCATCCTTCTGGGCTGCCTGCAGAGCCTGCTTGGTGGCTTCCTTACGGTCAGTCTTTATAAGAGACACCTGATTGTCATAGAACTCGAGCGAGTCAGGATCGATGCTTACAGACAGGATCTTAGCCTCAGGAACAGTGACGACTACCGAGTCATCATTGACCTCAATGTTCACATTCTCAAGCTCGAACCCCGCATCGATCTCAGCCTCGTACTTCATGTTGAAGCCGTTCTTGTCGATGAACCTGATAGTTCCCTCTTCGAATCTTACGATACCTGTGTAGAAATTCTTTTCTACCGTCAGCTCGGAGGACTCTTCGAGCCTCTCCATCAGACTTTTGGCATCAACCTTAGGCTGAGCCTTCATGTGGAAATAGAATATCCCGCCTGCCGCAGCAGCAGCGCCTACAAGGAGCGCTATCAGTATTGCAAGTACCTTTTTCATTATCTCTTTCCTCCCTTGCTTCCTCCGAGGTTGGCGTTCTTAAGAATATTGGTGTCAAAAGTAAATGTTATGGACTCCTCTGCCCTCTGTCTCTTAAGGGACAGCTGGATCATCCTGTCGAGAAGCTCTGTATAAGGTACGCCGACCGGCTCCCACAGATAGAACGACAGCGATCCCGGGATAGGATTGATCTCGTTGAAGTAGAGATTACCGTTGTCCTCGTCGATCATGAAGTCGATCCTGGACACGCCGTTGCATCCGAGAGCCTTGAACGATCTGACGGCAAGGTCTCTGACATGTTCTCTTTCCTCAGGTGACAGGTCAGCCGGGATCTTTCTCGCAAGGTTGGCCATGCCGGCCCCCTTGGAGCCGTTTCCGCCCTTGCTGCCGCCGGACTTTCCGCCTTTTCCGCCGCCGCTGTTCACATACTTGTCCTCATAGCTGAGGATCTCTGCGGTATGCAGAGGCTCTTCGCACTCAGAAGCGATCGCCTCGTTCTCATCGCCGAGAACTGAGCAGTTTATCTCTCTCAGGCTGCCGATCGCATGCTCCACAAGGACTCTCGTCGCATATCTGAAAGCGTCATCCAGAGCATTTACAAGCTCTGCTCTCGTCTTTGCGACGCTGATGCCTACGCTCGATCCGAGGTTGACCGGCTTTACGATAACCGGATATCCGAAAACCTCTTCTATCCTGCCCGGAAGACTCTCCATATCCTGATAATCCGCCAAAGTATACACCTCAGCGTCCAGTACAGGTATGTCATGCATCTTCAGGACAGCCTTGGTGATGAACTTGTCCATGCTTACAGCTGAAGCCGTGACATCCGGTCCTACAAAAGGTACACCTATCGTCTTTAGATATCCCTGCAGCGCACCGTCCTCAACGTTGGTGCCGTGTACTACCGGGAAAGCGATGTCGAATTCCACAGGCTTCGGACCGCCGAACTTCTTCATCGGATAAGGCACCAGCTCGGTGCGTCCTCCGTCATTCAGCATGATCACCCTCTGTGATTTTGCCAGCAGTGCCGGGATGTCCTTATAGCTTGCTATGTCTCCCATGCCGCTTCCGATATACATATCGTTGTCCTTGGTCAGGTATACCGGGATCACCTCGTACTTGTCCGTGTCCATGGCCATGCAGGCCTGTATGCCTGAGATCACGGAGACCTCGTGCTCAACGGTCTTGCCTCCGAACATCATCGCGACTCTTGTTTTCATCTGTACTCCTCCAGAATGTGACACCGGGGACGGTCCCCTGTGACACACTTTTTAATAATTATCAGGCAGATCGTTCTCAAGCAGGATATACTTGTGCCCCTGCCCTTTGATCTTATATGCGTAATCTATCGCATCCTCTACCTTGTCGAATACAAGGCACTTCTTCTCAGGGAAGCCCTTGCTCAGGATGCCCTCGCGGATAGGCTCGGTGTGCTTTGCACCGACGAGCAGTATCCAGTCGCAGCAGTCAGCCGCATATGTACCGAACTTCCTGTTGTATTCAGCCTCTTCCTCACCGAGCTCTACCATGCCCGGAGTGATGAGTATCCTCGTTCCGTCGAACAGCGCAAGCGTCTCAACGGCAGCCTTCGAACCGATCGGATTTGAGTTGAACGCGTCATCGATGATCGTGACATTGCCGTTCTCCTTCATCTCCATCCTGTGCTGAACAGGTCTGAGCCTCCTGACCGGTATCCTCAGGTCCTTAAGAGCTATGCCGAATCTGTTCGCCACGGCGATCGCGCCCATGACATTGATAACGTTGTGTGCGCCTATGAGCTTCATCTGGTAGGTCTCAGTCTCTCCGTCAGGTGCGATGACCGTAAACTCCGTGCCGAGGTTGGATACCTTTATGTCCCTGGCAACATAGCCTTCCCCGCTGCCTTCAGAGTGGTAGAAGGTCACATTGTCGTATCCGCCGTGCTTCTCCAGATAGTCAGCGATATATTCGTTGTCCCCGTTCAGGAAGAGCATCCCTCCTTCAGGCAAAGCATCGGCGAGCTCGAACTTGGTCTTCTTGACATTTTCGATGCCGCCGAATGTGTCGAGGTGCTGAGGTCCGATCGAGGTGATGATGCCATGGTGCGGATGCACAAGGTCGCATATCTCCCTGATCTCGCCTACATATCTCGCGCCCATCTCGCAGATGAATATCTGATGCGACGGCTTCATGAATTTTCTTATCGTTATGACGACTCCCATCGGAGTGTTGTAGCTCTCAGGTGTTACAAGAACGCTGTACTTCTGCTGCAGCAGCGTCTGCAGGAAGAACTTGACGCTCGTTTTGCCGTAACTTCCGGTAACGCCGATTATGGTCATGTCCGGATTGCTCCTGAGGATGGCTTTTGCGTCATTAATGTAATGATTGTTGACACCCTTCTCAACAGGTGTATTGATGGTCTTCGCAAGCATCTGCATCCACAGCTGCGATCCTACGAGGAATGTGAGCATTCCCGGGATCTGTGTGAATGCGCTTTCGATGGAGCCCACCTCAGGACCTACGGTCTTAAGACCTGTGAATACTGAGAGTATCAGAAACAGGACGCACAGCACGATGATGGTCGCAACCATCCTCTTCACCCTCGGTGTGAATACGAGCTTCTTCTTCTGGTTCATCTGCTTCATCACCCTGTAGACAAGAGTGATGACAGCGAGTGTCAGCCAGCACAGCACGATGAACACGCATGTCAGCCAGCTTATCCCTGCTATAGGGACCAGCATGGTGATGATGCCGAGCACCATGGCGAATACGAGTATCCACTGGAGATGGAAGTTCTTGCGTATCCATGCTCTCTGCTCGCCGTTCATGTAGACGTTGAGCTGGAACATGTGCATGTTGTATCTCATCGTCAGCCAGAAGGCCGGAACAGCAAGAGCTGCCGTTACAAGACACATTATTACCATTGCAGCAACGGATCCTGTCATTACAGCTCACCTCCGTTTCCTGCTTCATCTGATGCAGCCGCCTTTTCAGCCTCTGCGTCAGCGCCGAGGTAAGATCTTATAACGCCTCTGAACTGCTGCGGCTTTTCGAGGAATGAATAGTGGCCCGTTCCCTCGAGCACGACCAGCGCCGCCTCAGGGATGTTCTCCTCCATTATCTTCGCATCACCTATAGGTGTCGCATCGTCGAGGTCTCCCCAGATGAGAAGAGTATCCTGCTTTACCTGCGGCAGCTCCTCCCTCTGATCCTCGTTGACCGCCATTACAAGGCACTTTTTCATCATCGGGCTCGAATTCCTGTAGTCCTCCGAACCCTGCTGGCTCATCCAGTAGTCGATGACCTCAGGGAACATGGCGTGTACAGGCCTGCTTGTGAGGAAATTGCGCATCATCTTATAGCGCTTTACCTTCCTCTGCTGAGCAGCCGATCTCTCAGGCATTATGCCTGCTCCATCGATGATCACGAGTTTGCTGATGTCAAAAGGCAGATCGCTGCGGCCCGCCAGCTTGATGATGACTCTGCTGCCGTATGAATGTCCGATCAGCACAGCCTCGTGTATGTCAAGAGCCTCCATGAAAGAGCAGAAGAAATCCGCATAGTCTGCAGGTCTCCACGGCTCTCTCGGCTCATCGCTTTCACCGAATCCCGGGAAGTCAAACTGCACTACCCTGTATCCGTCATTGATGCAGCCCGCAGCAAAGTCATAGAGGTCCATGCCGGTACCCCATCCCTGCAGTATGACAGCCGTCTTCTCAGCACCTTTAGGCCCTGTTATCTTATAGTTTATGTTGTAACCGTCTATTGTTATGTTCATTATCCATCCATGCAGTCCCGTCTTCACCGTTTCCACTTATCACCGGATATCCCGGATAAAGATTCTGAGTGAAAACCGGTCGTCCGAAGACCACAGTTCCCCATTAAAAATATCCTATTGATTTTAACATATCGGGCTTCCTTCTTCAACGTGACGGGGGCTTCTCAACAGGCAAAAGACCGCAGACGGGAGTATTGATCGTTTCCTGTCTGCGGTCCTGTTATTCCGCGTGATTTATCCGGTATTGCGGCACGGTTTTCCGCGCCGTATGTCACATGACTTTACGCTTCTGCCTCTGCGGTTCTGAAGACGAGCTTCCCGTTCTCTGCATCGCAGATGACCTTCTGTCCGTCCACGATGTTGCCTCTGATGATGTCGCCAGCGATCGCGGTCTCAACATGCTTGGTCATGTAGCGCTTGATCGGTCTTGCTCCGTAGTGCGGGTCATATGCCTCATCAGATATGAAGTCGAGAGCTGCATCTGTCAGTTCGAGCGAGATGTCTCTCTCAGCAAGTCTCTTGCGCAGCTCGTTTGCAGTCAGACCGATGATGCCCTTGATCTGATCCTTGGTGAGCGGGCTGAACAGGATGATGTCGTCGATCCTGTTGAGGAACTCAGGCTTGAAGTAGGATCTCAGCTGATCGAGAACGTCCTCTTCCACCTTCTGATCGATAGTGCCGTCTTCTTTCATGTTGTCGAGGAGCTCGGCACTTCCGATGTTCGATGTCATGATGCAGATCGTGTTGGTGAAGTCTACAGTCCTGCCCTGGTTGTCAGTAAGTCTTCCGTCATCAAGAAGCTGAAGCAGGATGTTGAACACATCCGGATGAGCCTTTTCGATCTCGTCGAAGAGTATGACGCTGTACGGCTTGCGGCGCACTGCCTCTGTGAGCTGGCCGCCTTCGTCATATCCTACATACCCCGGAGGCGCTCCTACCAGCCTGGATACGGAGTGCTTCTCCATGTACTCTGACATGTCGATCCTGATTATGTTCTTCTCAGTGTCGAAGAGTGCCTCCGACAGAGCCTTGCCCAGCTCGGTCTTGCCTACACCGGTAGGTCCGAGGAAAATGAACGAGCCTATAGGTCTGTTGTAGTTGGCAAGTCCCGCTCTCGATCTCAGGATAGCTTCGGAAACGGCTGTTACGGCTTCGTCCTGTCCGATGACCCTCTCGTGGAGGATGTCAGGCAGTCTCAGCAGCTTGTCCCTTTCAGTCTCTACCAGCTTGCTTACAGGGATGCCTGTCCATGCGGAGATGACCTCGGCGATCTCGTTCTCTGTTACCTCTTCTGAAAGCAGTCTGTCCTCTTCAGTCTCAGCACCTGCAGCCTTGAGGTCCTCGAGCTTCTTCTCGAGTTCAGGCAAAGTGCCGTACTTCAGCTTGGCCAGTTTCTCAAGGTCGTACTGTCTTTCGGCGTCTTCGATCTCGAGCTTGATGTTCTCGATCTGAGCCTTGACGTTCTTGACCTCGAGGATGTCCTTTTTCTCATTCTCCCACTGCGCATTCATGGCAGCGCTTCTGTCCTTCAGCTCGGCGAGCTCCTTCTCAAGAGCCTCCAGCCTTGCCTTCGAACCCTTGTCATCCTCCTTCATGAGTGCCTGCTTCTCGATCTCGAGCTGCATGATCTTACGGGAGATCTCATCAAGCTCTGACGGCATGCTGTCGATCTCTGTCCTGATCCTTGCAGCAGCCTCATCCATCAGGTCGATGGCCTTGTCAGGCAGGAACCTGTCCGTGATGTATCTGTCCGAAAGCGTTGCGCACGCGATCAGAGCGCTGTCTGTGATTCTGACACCGTGATGTATCTCGAACTTCTCCTTGAGTCCTCTGAGGATGGATACAGTATCCTCCACAGTCGGCTGATCGATCATGACCTTCTGGAATCTTCTCTCAAGAGCGGCATCCTTCTCGATGTACTTTCTGTACTCGTCGAGTGTTGTGGCACCGATGCAGTGGAGTTCACCTCTTGCCAGCTTCGGCTTGAGGAGGTTGCCGGCATCCATCGATCCTTCAGTCCTTCCTGCTCCGACGATGTTGTGGATCTCGTCGATGAAGAGAATGATCTTGCCGTCAGACTTCTCGATCTCATTGAGGACGGCCTTGAGTCTCTCTTCGAATTCACCTCTGAATTTTGCGCCCGCGATAAGTGAACCCATGTCAAGTGAGTAGATGGTCTTGTCCTTGAGGCCTTCAGGTACGTCTCCGTTCAGGATCCTCTGTGCAAGTCCTTCAACTACGGCCGTCTTACCTACGCCCGGCTCACCGATGAGTACCGGGTTGTTCTTGGTCCTTCTCGACAGGATCTGGATGGCATGCCTTATCTCGGAATCTCTTCCGATGACAGGGTCCAGTTTGCCCTCACGGGCCATGTCTACGAGGTCTCTTCCGTACTTGGCAAGAGCTTCGTAGTTCTCCTCAGGGTTCTGGCTCGTGACTCTCTGGTTGCCTCTGACACTTGACAGCGCCTCAAGGAACTTCTCCCTTGTGATGCCGTACTTTGTCAGTATCCTGGCGCTCGGTGTGCCCGATTCAGCGATAAGTGACAGATAGATGTGCTCCACGCTGACATATTCATCAGTGAACTGTTCAGCGATCTTCTCAGCATTGACGAAGATGTTGTTGAATCTTCTGGTGCCGTACATGGAGTCCGCACTGCCGGTGACCTTAGGGATCTTGTCGACCTCAGCCTGAACTTCCTTGGTGAGAGCATCGACATTGACGCCCATGTTCTTAAGAAGCTTCGGGATCAGTCCGTCCTTCTGCTGCAGCAGTGCAAGATGAACATGCTCTCCGTCCACCATCTGGTGCCCCATCGAAGAAGCGATGTTCTGGCAGTCAACGACTACCTGTTGTGCATTCTGTGTGTATTTCTCTATATTCATTCGAGTCCCTCCTTTTCATTTAAGGATCTTTCTTAACTCTTTCATGCGCGGATGCCGGATAACGCATACCGCGGCTTTTCCTGTTCCGGATATATATTAATACAAAGAAATACATTTGTAAATAGAAAAATAGCACTCTCTTCTCGAGAGTGCTAATAATTTTTGAAAGTCTGATATGCACCATTCCCTTGTAATCACGGGGACAGCGCTTTTCAGCATATTTTTCTAAAATACTCCGAATGCTCCGAGAAGCAGTATTGTGAGGAGTACCGGTGCAACGTACTTTACTACGACTGCATACATTCCCTTTCTTGCAAAATGCTCACCGTTCTTGGTCGCTTCATCGATGATGACCTTAGGTCCGAGTATCCAGCCGACGAGTATGCATGTGCCGATAGCTACGACAGGCATGAGTACGTAGTTGCTGATGTAGTCGAAGATGTCGAGTATCTGTCCGACTGTTCCGTTAGGCAGAGCTGCCTCGAAGTAGAATACATTGTAGCCGAGGCATACGATGATTCCGAGGATCATGGATATTACATATTCGATGATAACAGCCTTGTGTCTGCTCCACTTGAATCTGTCGATTAGTCCGGAAACAACAGCCTCCATTACGGACATCGAGCTTGTCAGTGCTGCGAGCAGGACCATGATGAAGAATACTGCGCCGATTATGGTGCCTGCAGCACCCATCTGAGCAAATACCTTAGGAAGAGCTATGAACATGAGTCCCGGGCCGGAGCTCTGCATGCCTTCCATTCCCATGAATGCATATACTGCAGGAATGATCATTACACCTGCAAGGAATGCGACCATGGTATCGAAGATCTCGATGTGATTGACTGACTTGACGAGATTGCTGTCATCCTTGAGATATGAACCGTAAGTTACCATGATGCCCATAGCAACGCTGATACTGTAGAACAGCTGGCCCATAGCATCAACTATTACGTAGAAAATATCCTTCGCCGAGAGTCCGGTGAAATCCGGGATCACATATACGGCAAAACCTTCAAGTCCTGTGCGTCCGCCCTCTCCGTCTATAGTGAGAGAGAAGATCGAGATGCCGAGAACAAGAACGATCAGTACCGGCATGAGTATCCTTGAGAGACGCTCTATTCCCTTCTCAACTCCGAGATATACAACAGCAGCAGTTGCTGTCATGAATACGAAGAAGAATACGATAGGTGCTGTCTGGGCTGTTATGAATCCGGTAAAATATCCGTCCTCAGCAGCAGCGGCACCGCCGCCTGTGATGAATGCAGTGAAGTATTTCAGAACCCATCCTCCGATCAGGCAGTAGTACGGAAGGATAATGAACGGAACTATACTCGCAACAACGCCGATCCATCCGGATGGTTTGTGGAGTGCTCCGTATGCTGTAAGTGTGCTCTGCTTGGTCTTTCTTCCGATGGATATCTCGGAAATGAGAAGAGTGAATCCGAATGTGAGAGCCAGGATCAGATAGATAAAGAGGAATACTCCTCCTCCGTCCTTGGCTGCAAGATACGGGAATCTCCAGATGTTTCCGAGGCCTACTGCACTTCCTGCAGCTGCGAGAACGAATCCGACCTGATTGGAAAATGAGTTGCGGTTTTCTTTCATTTTGATCTGTACCTTTCAGTTATTCTGAGCTGTGCTTCTGCTGACCTTAAGCATAGGTTTATGGCTGATCCGGCCGTCACATTGTTCAGATTTACAAAAAATTGACCAGTATTCAGATGCCCAAGCACAGCAATTTGAAATTATAGACTTGTAAGCCTTGAATTTCAAGGCTTTCAGCAGACAAAAAGTATTTTGTGCAGAGTAACAAATAACTGATACAGCGATACCCGCCGTTGTATCAGTTCACACAATATTGCAAACATTCTGTTCTGAATATACAATACTCATATAGATCTCACTCACCAAGGAGTAACCGTCATGATGATTATAGACTTGATTCCATGGCTTGCAGAGCCTTCTCTGCCTACCATACTTATACGCACCCTTCTCGCAGTCATCTGCGCGGGTGCTGTGGGATATGACCGCAACATCCATGGTGCATCAGCCGGTCTCAGGACCCACATACTGGTCTGCGTCGGTGCGATGATCGCCACGAGCACCGGTCAGTTCGCTTCGATCTATTACGGTGCTGACGCGACACGTATAGGCGCGCAGGTCGTTTCGGGAATAGGCTTCCTCGGTGCCGGGACCATCATGGTCACGAAGAGGAATCACATACACGGGCTGACAACTGCCGCAGGTCTGTGGGCCGCTGCATGTATCGGTATTGCTCTGGGACTAGGATTCTATGAAGGTGCCATAGTCGGTGCTGTCATCGTGTATATCACGATCCACATGCTCAGAAATCTGTCACTGTCGCTCAGAAAGAACCACGCGGATGACATAGCTGCCGACGAGATCGGGAACCGGGAAGCTGACAGGGCGATCGCAGAGGCGACCGAGCGTGCCGGTAAGTCTGAGGACCGGTAGAGTCCGGCATGAGCAGCCTGATGTTCGCATACTGAATGAGAAATGACGACTCAGAAAAAACGCCCCGCAGCCACAAAGGCTGCGGGGTTTTGCATATGCGTGCATATTGAGCAGTCCGCTGTATATCTATTTTGCGAGGATCAGTTCAGGCAGTGTGGCCTCAAAGTCCACACCGTACCAAGGCTTGTCAGGATTCTGCATCGTGACTTCGATCGTGCGTGCGGTATATTCCGCAGCTATCCTCATCGCATCCTGCCAGCTCTTTCCTCTCATCATTTCACCGACGCAGGTGCTTGAGAAGAGGTCTCCTGTTCCGTGGAATGACGCATTGATCTTGTCATTCTGATACAGATAATAGTCACCTGTCTCAGTATCCAGTCCCATGACACCGGTCTTTCCCGGCTCGAGTGAAACACCTGTCAGCACGTTGATGCGTGCTCCGAGCTCAGCCAGTCTTCCGAGCATCTTCTTGATATACTCTTCATCGTGGTCCTTCTCTTCCCTGTACTCCATGTCTGTCATGAAGGCAGCCTCTGTGATGTTAGGCACGATGATATCCGCAGCACCGCAGAGCTCTGCATTCTTCTTCGCATAGGCCATGTCAAATGCAGGATACAGCTTGCCGTTGTCTGCCATTACAGGGTCTACGAATACGAGGGTATTCTCGCCTCTGAACTGAGTGAACAGCTCCTTCATCTGGTCGATCTGCTCAGGTGTTCCGAGATATCCTGTATAGATAGCATCGAACTTCACATCCTCACTCAGCCAGTGCTGTGTGATAGGCTCGATCTGGTCTGAAAGATCCTTAACTGTGAAATTCTTGAACATCGTATGTGTCGAAAGTACTGCGGTCGGCAGTATGACAGCCTCTGAGCCAAGCGCTGAGATCACCGGCAGAGCTATGGTGATGGAGCACTTTCCGAGGCATGATATATCCTGTATGGTCAAAACTCTTTTCATTCTGGATTCCTCTTTTCTTCGTATAATAATAGCTCTTTACTATCTTAAGCCTTGCGCATGAACGTAACAATATACAATTCCGTGCTATTTTTATTTCAAGATTGCACAGCATCCGGCACTTTAATGTGTTAATATAGGTGCATGGATTTTGATTACATAGTTGCTGACCCTACGGGGAACATTACAGTCCTGATAACATCGCCGTATACACCGGAGACCCGTCAGGACATGATACAGGAAGCTTTTGACAGAGAACCCTCCTGCGAGCAGGTCGGTTTTCTGATGTCTGATTCAGACTCAGATACAGGGCTTGAGATGATGGGTTACGAGTTCTGCGGCAACGCGACTCTTTCTGCAGCCGCATGGCACGCAGGCACTCACGGCCTTGAGCCTGGCTGTGATGCTGTCATCACAGTGGAATCATCAGGAGCCGATGAACTTCTGAATGTACATGTGAGAAGGCTTGAAGAGGACCCTGAAGCCGCTCCGGATGTTCTTTTCGGCGGCTCGTATTTCGAGGGAACAGTCGGGATGCCTGTTCCTGCACTCAGCACATACAGAGGCTACCCTCTTATCTCATTCGAGGGCATATCCCACCTTCTCGTACCTGCTGATGACTTCAGCATACCTCATGCAGAAAAGGCAGTGCAGGAATATGCGCGCGAGCTCGAGGTCTCAGCTCTGGGTCTCATGCTGTGTCCTGACTATGATGCCCTGACATCCACGCAGCCTGATGAGGACTCTGTCAGCATCAGACCGCTTGTATATGTTCCCGATCAGGAAACGCTTTTCTGGGAGCACGGCTGTGCTACAGGAAGTACTGCAGCAGGCTGGTACCGCTACATGACGGGCGGCAGCTCACATACGGAAATAAAACAGCCCGGCGGCATCATCCGTGTGGATGTCACCGGCGGGCAGCCAATGCTTACTGGTAAAGTCATATTCAGATCCGGCCGCTGACCGGATCTTTTTTATTATTAATGATCTGCCTCAACGGGCTCCAGAAGTCCCATTTCCTCAAGTATCATCCTGGTGTCCTCTGCACCGGTGTTGATGATCCCCGTGCCTCCCATCTTCTCCCATGCCTTTATGTTCGCAGGCAGATCATCTATGAGGATGCAGTCCCTGCCGGTGCAGTAGTCCGGCTTATCTTCCTTATAAACGATATTGACAACAACATCTTTTGAGAGCATCCTGCGCACCCAGTTTATCTTGTCCTGGCCGGCAGTTGTGATCCCCCTTTTCGGCTTCGGGATGCCGCTCAGAATCTCGCACATGCTGCCATACCTTGCATACAGGTCATCGAACAGCTTTTTGGCTCCCGGCATCAGCTCCAGCTTGTCATAGAAGTGACCTACTTCCTTGATCCTGACCCACATCTCATCGTCAAAATTATATGCAGGGTCGTCCTCATGTGAGAATGCATCCATTCCGCACAGTTCATGAACTCCCCTGTCAAAGTCCGCCATAACACCGTCGAGATCAAAGAAAATCTTCTTAACTTTCACTATTCTGTATTTCCCTTCTTCAATTGATTTATATCTTCGTCCGCTCCGCATGATCCCAGTATAAGAGGTCTCAGCACCTTTGCGATCATCTGCGGATCGAGAGGCTTCGCAATGTGACCGTCCATTCCGGCATCCATCGCATCCTGTATGTCTTCTGCAAAAGCATTCGCAGTCACAGCGATGACCGGCACCGCAGCGAGGTCCGGATCTTCAAGCGACCTTATCATCCTGGTTGCCTCATACCCGTTCATTACAGGCATCTGGACATCCATCAGCACTGCGTTGTAGTAGCCCGGCTCGGATGCCATGAGCATCTCCAGTGCCTCTTTTCCGTTGCAGGCAGTCTCAACGCAGAATCCCATGTTGCTGAGTATCATAACAGCTATCTCGCGGTTGACCTCAACATCCTCAGCAAGCAGGACTCTCATTCCGTCAGCACACCTGCAGTCCTGATTTTCCAGTCTGATGGATTCAGTCTCAGGAGAGGTGCCCGTATCTGCTGCTGCCATCGGGATGCGCACAGTGAACGTGCTCCCCTTATCCTTCTCGGTCTCTACTTCGATGCTGCCGTTCATCATCTCCACGATACTGCGTGTTATGGCGAGCCCGAGACCTGTGCCCTGTATGCTGCTGACGGTGGAAGTGCGCTCACGCTCGAATGATTCAAACACTCTGGCAGCAAATTCTTCAGACATGCCTATACCGTTGTCTTCGACAGTCAGTATATATTCAGATACTGACATGTCACCGGACACAGGCTTTTTCTGCTTCAGTACCACGGCTACCATGCCGCCTTCCGGAGTGAACTTGTACGCATTGCTGACGAGGTTCATGAGCACCCGGCTGAACCTCACCCTGTCGCACATGACATATCTGTCTTCAACACCGGACGTATCGACTGAAAATGCGATATTCTTCGTTTTCATCTGATCGGTGAAAACAGTGTCCACATCATCGAATATCTGTATTATATCCACAGGCTGCTCATCAAGATGCATCCTGCCGCTCTCTATCCTGCTCATCTCAAGGATATCGTTTATGAGGTCGAGAAGATGCTTGCCGGAGATGCCTATCTTATGAACATACGTCCTTACCTGTTCTTCAGTCGTATTCTCCTCTTCCGCAAGAGATGCGTATCCTATGATGGCGTTCAGCGGAGTCCTTATATCATGCGACATGTTTGACAGGAAAACAGTCTTGGACTTGCTGGCCTTTTCAGCTGCCTGCAGATCGACCCTCAGTGACTCTGTACTGCGGACCTTCTCAGCCAGATCGCTTATTATCCTGAATATGGCAAGCACGAAAACACTGCCGCCGAAGAGTATTCCCGCCATCACGATATCCGGTCTGCCGAAGATCCCTACAGCCAGATACCCCGCAAGAAACAGCACAAGCAAAGTGATAGGTACATACAGTCCGCGGACTTCTTTTCCGACTTTCCACTCCCGTACAATGTACCTCTCTAATCTCACATACAGGAATATGTTGATCACCATGATCAGACTTCCTGCCATTATCAATGCCCGTACTAAGTAGTCTGTATTCATGTCTGATAACATTTTACCACAACCATACACTTTTTTTGTGCTATAATACTCATATCCGGTCTGTTAGCTCAGCTGGGAGAGCGCATGGGTCACAACCATGATGTCGTGGGTTCGAGCCCCACATAGACCACCATGAGGAGCTTTCGGCTCCTCTTTTTTTCAGAGCAGCTGCGTACGAGCCGTATGAGGAGCTCCAAAAGAGCCTGCAGACAACTCCTGCAGGCTCTTCTGTTATTTATCCGATGTGCTGATAAGGAACTTCAGCTCGTATTCGTCCTTTACAGGATAGCAGTACTCCTGTGCTGTCTGCGGTCCGCAGATGCCCGTACCAATTCCCTGCTGGAAGGCAGAAATCGTAACGTATGTGCCCGTAGTCACCTCGTCCTCTCTGTGCTTCATGCCGAGAAGCTCTGTATCGCTGTATCTCTTGATACCGAGCTCAAATGCCCTGCCTGCAGCTGTGAATGTCAGGGTCTTCTTCCCGTTGCTCACGCTTGCCCATCTGCAGTCCATCCTGTTTCCGCTCTCCTGCGGCTTGATGTTAGGCTCTGTCATGTCCTTTACTCTGCAGCTGACCTCTTCTATCTGGGTCTGATCCTTCATATCAGCATATGACTCGCCGTTTCTGCCGAGATATCTCACTTTGTCGTAAGATGAGTCCAGTCTGAATGCCTTTCCGAATCTCGGAAGATTGCCCCTTCCCTTAGTGCATTTAAGTCTGCTTGTTACGAGAATCCCTTCTGGGACGGCCTCATACGTATCTGTGCATGTGAACGCATGTCTCCTCGTTGTTATCCTGGACTTTATGACAGCTTTTCCGTCGGTCTTCTCCACAGAAGTGATCTCCTCCTGCTGCTCAGAGAATTCCTTCATGCTGTTCTTAGCGCCGTAAAGAATGAAGTCATTGTCCGTAGGCGCACGGAAGATTATGGTGTAAGGCTCTCCCGGCCTTACAGGGATCCCGCCCAGAATGACCTCAGGAGCATCGCCGGTATCCGCAGCAGCTTCTACTATGTCTGCTCCGTCTGAGCCGATGAACTTCGAAAGCTGCACGGTGCCTGTTCCCGCAGGTACTCCCGGTATCCTCTCCTCGAGAACCAGCTGCTCGCGGCTGACCTCACGGCCTGTAGCCTTCTCTGTTGTGATGATGTCAAGGAGGCAGTCCCTTCCGGCCTGCCTTGCACCGGCCTTGTGACCGCTCTCATCGAGATCTACCGTAACCTTCCCGAGCGGTTTCACATCAGGAACGAGAGTCTCCTCATGGCCGTCGCTCCATTTCAGCTTCATCTCATACTCGCTTCCGTCAGTGAATGACTTCGTATTGAATATCTCGAAGAGGTTTCTGCCTAAATGTCTGACCCTCAGAGGCCTGTATATGAATTTTGCGATCCTTGCACCGGTCGACGGCGTACGGTCAGGATAGAACATACCGTCCACGCAGAAGTTGCCGTCATGTTCCCATTCGCCGTGATCTCCGCCGTATGTATAGCTGCCGTCCTCATGCAGAACAGCATGGTCGACCATCTCCCATACGCAGCCTCCGAACAGGCTGTCATGAGTGTATATCTCTTTCCAGTACGCCTCCATATCTCCCGGTCCCACGCCCATTGCATGAGCATATTCACACAGGAAATACGGCCTGTCGCACATTTCTCTGATCTTATAGGTCTTCTCGCCTATCTCATGTACTCTCTCCACAGGAGGATACATCTCACTTGCTACGTCATATGCCTTTCTTCTGCAGTGAACGGCGCTCTCGTAGTGGACAGGAAGTGAAGAGCGGCTCTTGAGATAGCCGTACATTTTGTCCGTGTTATTGTATCCGCCCGCCTCGTTTCCAAGGCTCCACATCACGATGGATGTGTGCAGCTTGTCCCTCTGATACAGATGCTCTGCCCTGTCAAGATAGTGTGCCTCCCACTTCGGATCGTGGCTGATCGTATTGTATGTAGCCGGGAGCTGCATGGAGAAGGTTCCGTGTGTTTCAATATCTGCCTCGTCAACTATGTAGATGCCGATCTCATCGCACACCTCAAGAAGATAAGGATCCGGCGGATAATGCGAAGTCCTTACTGTATCTATGTTGTACTCCTTGCAGATGAGCATATCGCGCTCGATCTCCTCAGGAGTCATTGTGTATCCGTTTACAGAACTTGTGTCGTGATGGTTGACACCGTGCAGCTTGACCTTCCTTCCGTTGATCAGGAATATGTCACCTTCGATCGTTACTGTGCGGAATCCGGCCCTCTCATGAATGCACTCACCTGCTGTCTCGTAATAGATATCGTAGAGAACAGGCTTCTCGGCGTTCCACTCTGTCACATCGAGCCCCTCAAAGACTGCCTCAGCAGTATTATCCTCCGACCTGACCGTCTTTGTAACCTCTATGCCGTGGCCCTTAAGAGTAAATGTCACCTCATTGTCAGCATACATCTCGGCCTTCAGCCTGGCAGTATATCCGTCAGAAGTCTTTTCACAGGCAAAATCAATATCCCTGATGCCGTCTCTGTCCTCGATCCTCAGCAGCACATCGCGGAATATGCCGTTGTTGCGGAACATGTCCTGACATTCAAGATACGTGCCGTTGCACCACCTGCGCACTACGACCACGAGCTCGTTTTCACCCTCG
>Ga0256407_10002706_pt1 | contig 33167 bp, 20 predicted proteins | sample RumenRJG_04DNA_FD_193489 | JGI IMG/M metagenome (GOLD analysis project Ga0256407, IMG submission 193489) | Bovine rumen microbial communities from Lethbridge, Alberta, Canada - RJG_04 | ecosystem: Host-associated > Mammals > Digestive system > Stomach > Rumen | place: Canada: Alberta...
GTCCCCATCGCCTAACAAGAGGCGGCGGCGATTACAGCGTTGAAAAACTAATGGAAGACCCCGGCGAAGGCCCCAAAAGCGCCGCCGACGTCGAACGCGAACTACAAAAAAAAGCAGGCTACGGCGACGCCTCCCGCCCCCCCGAAGGCTGGGGAGAATAACGTGCGACGGACGTCAGCCGCAACGTCGCGGTCGCGGATTTTGAAATAGATCGCCTAGAGTAACGACGCCGGTGAAATCGCCAAAATATTCAACTCGTTTCAACTTAACCAAATACGCTTCGTCCAGTAGAGGACGCTCTTTCTACAGCGCTCTGATTCTACGGTTATTCAATTCGCTATAGCGACCCCGAAAATACCTCTACGTCGTTTACTTCATACCGTTTCAAAATCAACCCGCTTTCAGCGAATGCGACGACGACAATTATTCTCAGAAAACGCCGTCAAGGTCTTGAAAGCTCAGTTGCTTGAATGTACAATTAATCAGTCTAGAAGCGTCGTTCTAATAAAGTTTTTAGCACCAGTTATATAACATCGTCGTCAATACATATTTATCGACAGGACTGTCGATAAATAGCGTAATTTCAAACGTCGTTCCATTCGGGACTATTGTCCATAATCCCTTATGGATTTTTTATTTACAGAACTGGACACAAAACAAAGAACAGGGCGCGACCATCAAGGCTGGACGCAATATGGGCAACCTAAACGTCCGTCAACGGCGTTTATCGCTTCAATGGCGGCAATGCGGAACTCTTTGGATTTACTTAATTTAAACCATACGACTTTTTCAGTTTTTTCGTAAACAAATAATTTAGTTTATGTGAATTGAAGACGACTCAAATCAACAAACTGCTTGTAAACAAACATGTTACGACAAGCGACGAAATACTCGACTTAAATTGATCGCAACCGCCTCTCCAAAGTGGAACGATCAAGAGAAGTAACAGGAACAACAAAAATCGGAGGACAAAGAATTGGACGATTTCATGAACCCTGAAAACCAAGCGCCTCAAAACAACGAGGCGCCCGTTGGCGACGTTGGCGCGACGAACGAAGAAAACGTCGCAGAAATCCCCAATTTCCAAGAAGTCGCGCCGCAACCGGACGACAGCGCCGTTGCAGAGAACAAGGTAGAACCACAAGACGAGTCCTCTCCATGTTCGGAAAAAATCGACGCGCAGGCCCCCGTCGTAGCGTCTGAGATCGCGCCGGATAATACCGATTATCTTCAGTCGATCGACGAACGTTTCAACAACGTCGCCAAAACAGAAGAACGCTTACTTTCTGAGGTTCGCGATCTACATAAACTCTACCACAACGAGTTTGCCGGTCGATTGAAGTCAATGCAAGACGAACTGGACTACTATCGTAACGTCGAAAAGGGCCGTGCGTTTGACGATATTCTGAAAGGAATCGCGGGAATCTATAACTCGTACGAGACGCTTCCAGACGAGATCGAGGATTTGAAAACAAAAAAAGGAATTAGCTACCTCCTTGAAGATCTGAAAGAACTCGTCGGTCAATATGGAATGACGGCGCTACGTAGCGATCCCAATCAAACCCCAAAACCAAAGAGAGATCCTAGGCGTTGCAAAGTGGTAAAACGTCAACCAACCGACAACCCCGATGAACACGAAACCATCTCGAAGTCGTACAACACCGGCTTTCAAATCGGAAATCGCGTCGTTATTGAAGAACGAGTAGATATCTTTGTTTATGAAGGAAAGTTGCCTTCCGAAGAAGCGAACGACAATCTCGACGACAAAAACGAATCGAATCAACTTAACTCGTAGGAGAATAAACAATGGCAAAAGTTTATGGCATCGACCTCGGAACGACTTATTCCGTCATCTCGACCCTCGACGAAAACGGCATGCCGAAAGTTATTCCGAACCAAAACGACGGAAGCGACCTGTTGGCGTCGGCGGTTTACTTTCCCGAAGGCGGCTCTCCCGTCGTCGGCGAAGTCGCTAAAAGTCAGAAGGACGTTGAACCGGAGCGAGTCGTCGAGTTTGTCAAACGCTTCATCGGCAAGTCCGACGCGCCCTCTTACGAATATGACGGCGTGACATACGACCCCATCAGCATCTCCGCGCTGATTCTCAAACAGATCAAAAAATACGCAGATGAACAGGGCGAGAATGTCGAAAACGTCGTCATCACCTGCCCCGCGTATTTCGGCAACGAGGAAAAAGCGGCGACGCGTCAGGCGGGCGAACTTGCCGGATTCAACGTCCTGAACATCGTCCACGAGCCGACGGCGGCGGCGCTCAATTACTGCTCTCGCGAGTACAACGAAAGCCGTAAAATCATGGTATACGACCTCGGCGGCGGCACGTTCGACGTCACGCTGATCGACTTCGTCGTCGACGAAACGGGCAAGACGCTCGTCGACGTCATCCGAACCGGCGGCGACGACCGGCTCGGCGGCGTCGACTGGGACGACCGCATGTACGAGTATATGCGCGAAAAGTTCGCGGAAGAAAACGGAACCGACAAAGACGACATGGATTCCGAACTGATCGCGACGATCAAGGCGCAGGTCGAACAGGCGAAAAGGGATCTCTCCACTTTGGAACGGAAGAGCTACACGATCAAGCACGACGGCGACCGCGTGCGAATCGAACTTTTGCGGTCGGAGTTTGAAGAGCGAACACAAGACCTCGTGCAGCGAACCATGTCCTTCGTCGACCAGCTCCTCTCCGACGCGAATGTCACGGCGGACGACGTCGACCTTGCGCTCCTCGTCGGCGGCTCGACCTTCATGCCGATGATCCGTAGCGCCGTCGAAAACCGATTCCCCGGCAAAACTCGCGTCGAACAGCCGAACCTCGCCGTCGCGAAAGGCGCCGCCATCTCCGCCGCGCTCGAGTTCAACGAAAGAATCCACCAGATCGAAGAAAAGGCGAGTAGCGGAGAAACGATCACCGAGGAAGAGAAACAACTAGTCGGCGGCGGCGCGGGCGTCGGCGTCGACGTTCGTCAGGCGTCGCGCGCGGCGACGATCGCGCTCCCCTCGATGTTTCAGCGCATCGAGGTGAGCGACAAACTCACACGATCCCTCGGCCCCGCCGTCGTCGTGCATAGCCCGGTCGCCAAGCCAGAGGACTACATGATCGACAATCTCCTCTTCATCGGCGACGAGTTCCCCGCCGAAGCCGAAGGCATGTACGGAACAGTCGAAGAAAATCAGTCTGAAGTCGTCGTCAACGTCTTCGAAAACAGATCGGAAGACCGACAAAACAAACACGTTCTCCCCTCAAAAGACATTAACGGCGCCGAGCAATACACGGACCCGGCGCTAAACGTCAAGCTCATCGGCGAAATTCATCTGAAGCTCCCGCCGAACACGCGAATGGGCGCGCCGATCCGCGTCGTCTTCAAGGCGGACGCGCGAGGACTCGACGCATCCGCTATCAACGTCGAGACGGGCGAAAGCGCGACCGTCCGTATCGAATCTGAGAACACATACTCGCAAGAAAAGCTCAGGGAAGAAAAGGAACGGCTTAGCAACATTCAAACGAACGGAGATTTTTGATCGTCCGTTCGTTCCCGTTTCCCTGATAAGAGCCTGTATCGGCGCGTCGGCAATTTGACGCGCCGATTCACGAATATTACAAATAGTTTCTTATTCGGCCGTAAAAACGAGAAAGAACGTTGGAGGAATCGCTAATGAGCGTGTCAATCGGGATTGATTTGGGAACGACGTTTTCCGCCGTCGCTTACGTCGACCCTAAAACGCAGCTTCCCAAGATTATCCCAAATCGCGAAGGGCGCAATCTCACGCCGTCCGTGATTCAGTTCTTGAACGGCGAAGAAATCTTCGGCAGCGAGGCAGAAGACGCGTTCAACGCCGGGGAAGAAAACTGCGTCGCAACGTTCAAACGCGAAATGGGCGAGGAGAAGCCCTTCTGTTACATAGACGGCAAGCCGTATTCTTCCGAAGAACTCTCGGCGAAGTTGCTCCGGCGTCTCAAAGAGGACGCGGAGGCGGCGCTTGGCGAACCGATCAAGGACGCCGTCGTCACGGTTCCCGCGTATTTCTACTCCAAACAGCGCGAGGCGACGCTCCGCGCCGCGCAGGTCGCCGGGCTTAAGGTCAAGAAACTCATTGACGAGCCGAACGCCGCCGCGATGATCTACGGGTTGAACCACTGGCGTGAGAACGCGAACATTCTCGTTTACGATCTCGGCGGAGGAACGTTCGACGTCACCCTTGTTCACATGGGAAAAGACGGCGAACTCGCCACGATCACGACGCGCGGAAACCACACGCTCGGCGGGCGCGACTGGGACGCGCGTCTCCAAGAGATTCTGATCGAACGCTTTGAGGAGGAAACGGGGCTGGACCTTCGCGAAGACCGAGAAGCGCGCTTCATGCTCGGCGGAATGGCGGAAGAAGTCAAAAAGGAGCTATCTGCGCCAAACATGGAGTCGGTCAAAGTCGCCGCAAAGTTTTCCAACTTCGGAAAGGCGACGGCTTCCATAACGCGCGCCGAATTTGAAGAACGAACCGTCGATCTTCTGTCCCGAACGGGCGCGCTGTGTCTCGCCGTCTTGGAGGAGGCGGGCCTGGCGAAGGAAGACGTCGCCGACGTTCTTCTCGTCGGCGGCTCGACGAGAATGCCGCAGGTTCGTAGTTATCTCGAACAACTCTTCGGAAAGCCCCCGCTCTCTCGCGTCAATCCGGACGAAGCGGTCGCGCTTGGCGCCGCGATTCAGGCGTCGAAAGAAAACGAATCCTATGTTTCCCTTTCAGTCGCCGTCGTCGACGGGAAGAAAACGACCGATCGAACGGGCGTCCAAGCACTCTCCGCATCAAAGGCCGTCAAGGCGGAAAAGAACCTCGGGAGCGTCGGGCTTCTTTCGCTTCGCGAAACGACCGCGCACGCCATGGGCGTCGTCGCCATTGATAAGGATAACGATCGATATTACAACGAGATCGTCATCCCCGCGAACCACCCGCGCCCCGTCCGCGCCGCCAAAAAATTCCGTTTCTATCCTTCGCCCAACGGCGATGCCGAGCTGGCGATCTACGTCCTGCAAGGAGACGACGAAAGCCCGTTAAACTGTCAGATTACCAGCAAATACGTCGCGTCGGGGATTCGATATGCGAAGGAAAACGCCGCGCTCGGGGTCGTTATCCGCGTTCAGTACAGTTACGACGAAAATGGGATTATCCGCGTTCAAACGAGGCAGGACGATTCGAACGTCGACTTGCCGATTCGGAAAGAAAGCCTCCCGAGCGACCTCTCCGCGTTCGGACGTCCCGTCTCCGCCGCCCAAAACGCCAAAGGAGCCAAAGGTTCTATCGCGATTCAAGGCGTCGGCGCGCAAAGTCTCGCCCACAAGTACAAAGCGGTCACGTTCAGCAACGTAAAGTGGCAAAAGTACGACGCCGTCGCGTCCCATCCGAGCGGCGCGATGTTTGGCGAGCCGTCGGTTCACGTCGTCGCGGAAGATAAGAGAATTGAGTTCCACGGATATAACGTCAGTAAGATGGACGAAGGGGTCCAATATGAAATCGAACCCGACGACAGCTTCGTCATCGAATGCGACGTCGACACGTCGACGATTCAGCCGCATCCGGGCGGGAGCCTCAATATCTCGCTCGGTCTAATCGAAGCTCAATTGACGGAAAACGGCGGATCGTTCCTGATAAGCGGAAAGCGCGTCGCGCAAGTCGGATCGCGATTCCATCTAAGAATGTCGCTGTCGGAGGGCGGAAAGTACGAGGTCGCCGTCGACGGCAAGGTCGTCGGCGAAGAATTCAAGGCGTCGAAGAGAAACGTCGTCGTTAGGTTCGGTTTTGTTCACGAAGACCACTACTGCAAGTTGCTCTCCCACGCCTACGTTTCCGATATTTCCATGTCGCACGCCGCCGCGTCGGACGGCGAGGAAAGCTCCGAAGCGGAGACTTGGGACGATTAACGCGTTCGTTTTCACCTTTTTACCTTTTTGCTTGAAAGGACGGCAAGTTGTCAACTTTTGATTTGTTTGACATGTTGGGAATTGCCTTTGATCCGCCGGAGAATAAGGCGAACGTCGTCAAAAAGAAGATTGAGGATAAAATCGCCGATCTTCAAGTCGAAGAAACCCACGAAACTCAGCAGCTCAAAAAAGACGAACTCCGGGGAAAAATCGAATTTCTGAAGGGTATGCAAGGAACCCTTTTGTCCCCCGACGGAAGGAAACTCACGCCGGATTTTAAGACGCTCGCAAGCCAAAAAACCGCGTCGCAAAAAGAAACGCTCGAACGCGCCGTAAATCTCATTAAGGGTCAAACCGTTACTAAACAAAGGGTTCGGGAATACAAAAAAAGCTACAGACTCTCGGAGGAAAATATTAAGAAAATCCTAGAGAGTCGTTTGGTCAAAATCGTCGACGTCAATCCTCTGAAGGCCTTCCCAAAATTCCCCACGCACGTCGATGAAATCCACGCAAATCTCGAGGTTTTGAAGAAAACCAATAATCCCGACCCAAACGCGCCCGACGTCTCTCGTCTCAACGATCTCTACGCTTTCGCGGCGTACCTTTCCAACGATATGAATCGCGCCGATTCGTATCGAAAAAAATCGCGCAAAGATTTGCTAGATATCGTCGCCGAAGCGTCTGGAAAATACTCGCAAAGAAACGACAACCTCGGCAAATTGATCCAAGGGATCGCGACAAAAGCGCAGTCCTTCGTCTTCAACTCCGACGACAATTGCGATGGATACGAACGGTATCTGAAATATCGTTCAGGCGAGCTTACGGAGTTGTTTTCGCTCCTGAAAACCGCCCCCGAGGAGGATAAGTTAAAGTCTCAAATCGCGGAAGAAAAGATCAAGGTCATCCAGAAATACTTCCCCGACTACGAGACCGCCCTCGCCATCTACAATAAAGAAGCGGGGTTTAAGGTCGATTTCTACGCGCCCTCCGTATGGACCTATAAAATTACCTGCGCCTTCTGCCATGCCGTCAACGAATTCAAAAGCGTCGACGAAGCGCGGACCAAAAACCTCTGTCAGGCGTGCCAAAAGCCGCTCTTTAAAAAGTGCGTCAAATGCTTCGAAAGCGTTCCCGTCTCCAGCGACTCATGCCCGACTTGCGGCTATAACTTCCTAGAAGGAGAGCTTTTCCCGGAATACGTTAAAAACGCCGAAGAGGCGTTAAAAGAGTACGACTTCGAAGAGGCGGAGGATTTTCTCCTCAAAGCGCGACGCGCCGACCCCTCCAAAAAGGCGGCACTCGACTCGCTCTCTCAAAGAATTGACGCCGTCAAATCGAAATTACGCGAGCCGATCAACGAACTCGATCGTCTGATCGCCGGACGAAAATACCAAACCGCGCGGCGGAAGCTCTCCGCAATCCGCGCGCAGTATCCCTCGATCAACGTTGAGAAGTACGAAAAACAGATCGCGAGAGAGCTCGACGCCGTCTTTCAAGAGTTCTCCGCCGCCAACCGCCTTCCGCCACAACAGAAGGTTAGCGCGTGTCTGACGATTCTCGCGCGATGCGCCGATTACCAGCCCGCGCTCGATTTCTTGCGCTCGACGCCCCCCGCGCCCTGCCCCGGCGCCGTTGTTCTCGTTCCCGACCACAACGGCGGCGCGATGAACGTTAGCTGGCGCCCCTCCCCGGAACAGGGCGTCGTCTACAGGCTCGTGAGAAAATTGGGCGAAGCCCCCGCCGCGTCGGAAAAAGACGGCGAGATTCTCGTCGATAATTCGTCCGCGACGAGCTTCGTCGATAAAACCGCCGCGCCGGGACGGCCCTATTCTTACTCCGTCTTCGCCTCGAGAATGAATCTCTTCTCGACCCCTGTTTCCGGCGTTTCCGGCCTGTATCCCGACGTTAAAAACTGCCGCGTCGACCAGAGTGCCAAATCCCCGAACCTTCGCATTTCGTGGAAAACGCCGCGAAACTGCACCGGCGCGACCCTCTATCGCGCTTGCGACGGCAAGACCGTCCTCCTCGCAAACGTCCCCGCGACGCTATGTTCCTACGACGACGCCGACGTCGAATACGACAAAACATATCGCTATAAGATCGTCGCCCAATACGGTAAGCCCGACAGGCGCGGCGCGGGCGTCGTCCTTCCCTCTTATACGCCGAAAAAATCCGTCGACGATTTCTCGATCAAGGTCGAGCGCGTCGAAGGTTCCATCTACAGAATTACTTGGGACGTCGCGCGTCCCGACGTCGATCTCCGGGTTCTGATCAACGATTCGCCGATTGCCAGCGTCAAATCGGGAAGCGGAGGCGTCGAGGTCAAATTGCAAGAGTCGTCTCACAACGTCGTCGAGGTGGAGGCGGCGTCGCTAGGAGGCTGGAAACGCGGTCGAAACAAGGTCGAAATCAACACGTTCGCCCCATGTCCCATTAAAAAAGTTCGTCTCAAAGACGGCGCGCTCGCCGGTCGAGAAAAGCTCGAAATAGAAATCGAAACGCCTACGACGACGCGCGTTAAGGGCTTCTTATACGTCGTCCGCAACGATAAATCGTCAAATAAATGGCCGACGAAAGAGGAGCTCGAAAGCTCCGGCGACTTCCATCGCGCGCCGATCACGCCGGGTCTGAAAACGCAGACGATCGAGCGCGAAGTCGACGCCTCGGACGCGTCCGTGTTCTATATTTCCGTCTTTGCGATCCACGACGGCGGAAACAAGGAACTAATCGCGGAACCGCAAAGAAAAAGGATCGCGCGACCGCTGAAAGGCGACCTGTTCTGGTCGGCGAAAAGAAGGCTGCGCGGAGGGCTGACCTTAAATCTCAACCTAAAGTGCAATCGTTCGATAGAGCGCGTTCCAAGACTGCGCCTCTGCGTTAGCGAAAAAAACCGAATCATTACTTCGCATAACGCGCCCAACGCCGTCCAAATCGCGGAGTTAGAACCTATTGAGCTAGAAAATCCGACAAATGAATACGATTGGAAGGAAGAGATCGAAGTAAATCTACCCTCCAAAGAACTGAAGGATCGTCGATTGTTTTTGTTTCACGTTAAAACGGACGAATCGGAAGACGACGAAATCGCCGTTCGCTGGAATCGCGGTTTTGGAGGAAAAGCGTCGTGGTTTTAACGGTTTTGAAAGGATAACAAGGCGTCGGCATGAGCAAATTCACCTGCCCATATTGTCAAAAAAAATATTCGAAGAGCAAAATCCCCTACGTTTGCCCAACCTGCGGCGAAACGACGGAACCAACCTTCTTTATTTACTCCGAACCGGTCAAGTGCAAACACTTCAGAAAAGACCCGGCTGGAAACCGAACAAACGTTCCGTGCGGCGGAACCGCGACGATAAGAATATGCCCCTATTGCAATAGGGAAATCCCTAGGGACGCTATTTACACCCCCAATCTGCCCTTCTCCATCATCGGCGTGTCGACCTCGGGCAAGACCAACTACATCACCGTCATGCTGCATGAGTTAAGCGTGACGTCGAGACTCAGGCTCGCGCTCACGCCGGAAACAAACGCCACCCGTAAAATTCAATACGAGAACTTTGTGCATATTTACAAGGAGCATATGCCTCTCGCCGGGACGCCGCAGGGTATGCCCCCGGCGCAAATCTGGAAAGTTAGCAATCTTTCGAGACGCGTGGGAAATCGCGTCCCAAGCTATACGTTCACGATTTTTGACGGCGCGGGAGAAGGGCATGAACGAATCGACTCTAATTCTATTATTCACAGCTATATAAGAAACTCAAAAGCGATTATTATCGCCGTTGATCCGCTTATCATAGGCGACGTGAGAAAACGCGTCGACGCCAACGTCAGAAGGAACTCGCTCGGCGGAGACGAAGGCGTCGAAAAGAACCCTTCCGAGGTTATGGAGAGAGTCATCAAATATATTAAAGGCGCAGTTGGAGGAAAATCTAACGTCAACAAAAGAATAATGATCCCCGCCGCCATCGTCTTCACCAAATTCGACGTCGTCCTCGACGCCTTCAAGGATAACTTCGGAGACGGCGCGGCGATAAGAAACCGCGACCTGCCGATAAGAAGCGACGCCACGATCAATCTTGAAGAGTTCAACAATATCCACGACGAAATTAAGCAGTGGCTCGAAGATATCAAAGAAGGACGCGTCGACAATATTCTTGAAGCTAGTTTTAAGGAATATCGTTACTTCGGCGTCTCCAGTTACGGCGAGTCCCCGAAAAAGAACGGCATGCTCCCCGACGAGATCAAACCGATGCGCGTCCTTGACCCTATTTTATGGATCTTCAAAAAAGCAAATTTCGTGAAATAAACCCTGACTTCTACCCTTGGGAGCGTCGCGCGACGCGGCGATTGGAGGTTGAAATATGTATTCTGAACTCATTTATACGAGATGCGGTCAAGGCGTCGATATTCTTAAGAACGGGGCGGCGATCGAAAACGCCGGCTTCAAAGTCTTCTCTTGCTCGCCCGACGTCCTAACAGGCGGCTCCGTCGACCTTTGTCTGTTGCAGAACGTCGCGCAGAGGAAAGAATACTTTTCCGAACCGAATTTCATGGACGACGCGTACCATTTCCTAACGCCCGATTTCGGCGGGAAAATCCTCGTGAATTTCCATCCGCGCCCCTTCGACAAGAACGCGACCGGCGACTACGCCCACCGACCGGGCAACTTCGTCAATCAAATCTTCGTCGGTTCGTTCGGAGACTGCTATCCTTACGAATTCTTTGGCGACGAGTCCCTTTGGAACGCGCAAAAACGAAGCGAAGCGTTCTATTATGAAAACGCGCCCGCGCCCCTGAAAGGGCGCGACGCCCTAACGCCGACGAAAGGCTGGATAACCGTCGACGATATCGAGCGATTCGTCGCCGACGGTCGTCGCGACGCGCTCAAGAAGGCGATCGCGTTTATCCTTTCGCAGTTTTCCCTTCCGCAGGAGAAAAGGAAATACCTCGTCGTCAAAGACGTAAACTCGACGAATATCGAACTGTGGATCGCCGCGATCGAACGCGCCTTCTCGCCTAAAATGGCGTCCGGGCTTTCTTTTACCACGCGACTCGACGACTTCGTCAATTCAAACCAATTCGCCGTCGATCTCGACGGAAAATACCAAGCGCAAATCGACTATCAGAATCCCAATCAAAAAAAGCGTTATCGCGCGATGATCGTCGGAATCGACGAGCGCGATCAAGACGACGCGGCGGCGGCGAGGCCCGCCCCGCACCTTCCCTTCGTCGTCCTCGACGGCAAACGCAAAACGATCTCCTTCGACGCCGACGTCTCGGATTCATATTACAGTCGCGCGACCGATTACAAACAAGGCGCGTCCTTCTGCAAGGATTTTCTCCAGACCGTCGATCTCTCCGCGCCGTCCCCCGACGTCATCAAGCTCAACAAAGCCTACGAGCTTTTGGCGCGTTATTACAAAGAACCTCAATCCAGTTCATTTGTCGAAGCGATCGATATTCTCAGTCGATTCACGCTCCTCAACTCGCCCCGACTCAAGAAGTTGTACGACTACGTCAAGGGAGAATTCGTTAATAATCTCGATAACGAAGCGACGTATAGCGTCGTTTTACCGTGGCTAGAACGTCTCTCCGAGGTCGTCGGCGACGGTTCGGCGGCATCGGTCGGAAAGGAACTCGAGAACGCCGTTTGCTCAACCTTCGTCGAAAGCGTTTTCAAGCGACCGAACGACGAGAAAACCGTCGGCGTTTATCGGGGCGTCTCTCGCAGCCCGTTCGCCCAAAGCGCGGCGCGACTCCTCGCGTCGCAAGAGACCGTCTCCAGCTACGACGTCGCAAACTTTACCGCAAAGGATTGGCTCCCGTTCACGGAAATGTTTCTCGCTTCGGTAAAAGACGGGGACGACGTTCCCGTGGAAACGCTCGCAAGGTTTCTTCGTCAAAGCGTGAAAACATGTTTCAAGGAGAAGGACGAACAAGGCGCCGCCGAAGTCGTCGCCTTGCACGCGACTCTTGAAGCCGACGCGGCGGCTCGAACGCTCCTTGAAGAAGCGAAAAACGCGAAAAGCGACGTCGAACAAACGCGTTTCTTACTGCGTCTTACGACAAAAATCCTGCCGAAAACGACAACTTCCGGCGAAGACTTCGATCAATTCTACGCGACGCTGCAAAGCTACGGACTGGCTTCTCAGATCGGTTATTGCTTAACCAGCAAGGCGGAAACGCTGAGAACGCCGCAAGAGATGGAAACGCTTCTTCGATGGACGCTCGATCATAATGACGGCGCTATCGACGTCGCCCCTATTGTTAGCGCGCTTGACAATAATCTTGACGTCTCTAAGGAGGAGAACGTCGCTTTAGCCCGACTGATCCAAAAGTCCAGACCCGGCAATCTCCCATGTAAAAAATCCGCCCATATTTGCGCGCTCGCAATCCTAGACGAGTCGCCCTCCCCGGCGACGGAATTGAGAGAATTATCCCCGCAGGGATTCCCGTCGATCAAGGACAAAGGTTACGCGGATTCGCTTCTCAAAAGATTATTCCGTCCCGAGTTATCCTACGCCGCGTTTAAGACCGTCGTCGAATCCGCCGCGACGTCCGAATTCTACGCGCCCTTAATCGTCAACGGCGCCATAAAACGCTTGGAGACTCGCGACAAAAAAGTCGCGGGCAAACTCGCGCGCGCGGCCGCCGAAATCAAAAGCGAAACGCTCGACGACGAACTCGTCAAAGCCCTGTCGGAACTCAAACGCTTCGGAAAAGGGATGAAAGCGATTAGCGCCATACTCAAGAAAGGAAGCGACGACAAGGTGGGAAGTCAGATATATTTCACAAGAATAAAAACCAACGCGGAAGAACTCAGAAATCAGAATAAGGAGCCGTCCTTCTTCGCTCGGCTATTCTCGCGATCCCATTAGCAAACGACGAAAGCGCCGCGCCGTTTAATTGCGGACAGATTTAAATCAAAGGAATAGGTCTGTTTTTAGCGTTAAAAACGTCTCAATTTCCATACTGTAAAAATGAGTGAAGATCAAGAACGAGAGACTGTCTATGAAGAATTCGCGGGGTGCTTCATAGGCGCTGGACCGGCGGTCGCTGGAATATTCCTAATGTTCCTCCTGATCGGTTGGATCATTGAAAACATTGGCGTCATTCTACCGGTCGTTGGAATTGTCGTTGGGATTATCATAGCTCTAGTCGCGCTATGTTGGCTATTTGGTAAAATTCACAATCTGTATCATTCGTGGCCCAACGTCTTTTTCTTCTTCCTATTCCTTCCCATTTTCATTCCCTTCTGGTTAGTCGATCGATGGGCGTTTCGCTCAAGATCAATCCATGTTAGGTGTCCGAAATGCAAACTTTCGGACGAACGCCATTCGCTAAGACCAATCTTTATATGTCCGAATTGCGGTCAAAAGCACAACGCCCTAATTCCAGGTCCGAACGGTCTATTCGCGCAAAAATGCGCTTGCGGCAAACTCCTTCGGACGACGTTTCTTGGCGGACGTTCGACGTATTCGGCGCGATGCCCTCACTGCAATTCGCCCCTCTTTTCGACGGGATCTCGGCAGTTTGGAATTCAACTTGTCGGAGGGAGAGGTTCGGGCAAAACCGCTTTTCTCGCCGCGTTTTGGACGAAATACAAAGAATTGCTGTCGGTTAAATATAAAAACATGTATGAGAAAGGAGATTTTTGGTTCGACGCCAAACCGCTCGATCAGTTTGAGAAACTCGAAAAGCTCTTTCAATTTGATATCGACGAACCGACCGACGATCTCAACTCCTGCATGCTGAGCGTCGTTCATCAGTTTGCTCTCGAAAGTATTCAAGCGAGTTTTTACGACGTTTCAGGCGAGATTTTTGAATATGATCAGGGCAAGCCTCTGGAACCGCAGTTCGGATACTGCGAGGGATTTCTCCTATTCCTTGATCCAACGCAAAGCCCTGACTTCTCGCTTCAAACGACGATCAACTTCATCAACGCGTTCAACGCTGTGCGCGGCAAGCATCCGTCGTACCTTTCGGACGTCCCCGTCGCCATAATCGTCCCGAAGGCTGACCTTTTCACAGACGAATTCAGATTCGTCAAACTCCGCGACGCGGAACGGCGAGACGGTATTTGCCGTTCTTTTTTGGCGAAACATGGATTCTTAGAAACGCTCAACGTCATTGACGCGAGCTTTTCAAACGTCGCGTTCTTCCCGGTAATTTCCGCCAATAGTCAATGGAAACCGTACGGAGTCTTAGAGGCGGTCTCGTGGCTCATGAGCGACGAAAATTCCCCCTTTAACTACGGCGACGAACGATGCGTTTTTCTAGGAACCCGTTACAGTATGTATGAAAAGGCGTAAAGGCGTCCTTCGATGATCCTGATTCGAGTCACCCGCAGAACAATTCTTTATTCCTCAAGTCTATGCCTTGGCGTTACGCTTATCGTCGTCCTCGCGGTAGCGCTCGCCTTCAAGGCGTTTGCCGACGGGAAAACGAAACCGGAGCCAAAGAAGCCCGCGCAAAGCGTCTCAAAAACAGACGGCGAAAAGAGTGGCGGAACCGCAAAGAATCCGGAATCTCGCGGCAATGAAATCCCGTCGTTTTGGACGGACGCCGATGTTCCGAGCGCGGGCGCGCGTCGGAAACTCACGATAAACGGGGTGGAATTCGTATTCTGCTGGATTCCTGAAGGATCGTTCGTGATGGGCAGTCCCAGAGAAGAATACAACCGTTACAACGACGAAGTTCAGCATGAGGTAAGAATCAGCCAAGGATTCTGGGCGCTTGAAACGGAGGTCACCCAAGAGATGTGGACCCGCGTCATGGACGACAATCCCAGTCGTTTCCATAATTCTGAGCGTCGGCCCGTCGAAAACGTTTCTTGGGACGATTGTCAGTCGTATGTCGAGAAGTTAAACGCGTTCAATCTTTGTCCTAAAGGCTTTGAATTCTCACTCCCGACGGAGGCGCAATGGGAATACGCCTGCCGTGCGGAAACGACGACGCCGTTTTCCTTCGGATTCTCCTTGAACGGAGATAACGCAAATTGCGACGGAAAAAATCCTTATGGAACAGATCCGTCGGGCGCTTCCATAGGCGAAACGTCGACAGTCGGAAGCTATCAAGCAAATCCATGGGGTCTTTACGATATGCATGGGAACGTCGCGGAGTGGACGGCGGATTGGCTGGGGGACTATCCTAAATACAGAACGACCAATCCCAAGGGACCTGAGCGAGGGCGTAATCGCGTCTATCGCGGCGGAAGTTGGAGAGATAAAGCCGCCTACTGCCGCTCCGCTTACCGCGCCAGCGCCGAACCCAACGCGCGCGCCGACGGCGTCGGACTCCGGCTCGTTCTCGTGAAAGTCGACGAGACGTCCCACACGCGCCTTTGAATCCAGACGTCAACGTTTCAGAATAAGCGCTCCTCCAATGCTCCAATACCGCTTCACGTGGGAAACATTCAGACGAGACCCCTTCGTGGATATCGTTTTCACTTCCGTGTTCCTTTTCCTCGCGTTCAACTCTTACTCCATTTATCGGGACGTTCACCAAGATACGTCGCCCCAAATCGTTCCCCACGTCAATCCAACGCCATGGGAGGATTCTCGCTCTCGGAAACCGGGCAAACGTCAAACGCTGTCGATCAACGCGGTGGATTATCCGTTCCGCTGGATTCCCGCCGGATCGTTCATGATGGGCAGTCCTAAAGACGAACATGGTCATTATAAAGAAGATTTACATCGGGTGAATATCAGCCGAGGATTTTGGGCGCTTGAAACGGAGGTCACGCAAGAAATGTGGAACTCTGTCATGGGCGCCAACAACAATCCTAGCCATTTTAAAGATTCAAAGCGTCTGCCCGTCGAAAACGTTTCCAAATACGAATGCCTGCAATATATCGAGAGGTTAAACGCGCTCGGCTTTTGCCCCGAGGGGTTCATATTTGCGTTGCCAACCGAAGCGCAGTGGGAATACGCCTGCCGAGCGGGAACGACGACTCCGTTCAGCTTTGGCGATTCTCTCAACGGCGACAAGGCAAACTGCGACGGGCGCCTCCTTCCCTATGGAACGACCGAAGAGGGAACGTATTTAAAAAAGACGACGGAAGTCGGATCGTACCCGCCGAATCCATGGGGGCTTTACGACATGCATGGAAACGTGGAAGAATTGGTTTCAGATTGGTATGACGCGTACCCCGAAAACGAGGTTACGGATCCGATCAGCGGGCATGAAGGAATGGCGGAAATGCGTCGCGGCGGCGGTTGGACCAGCATAGCGGAGTCATGCCGCAGCGCTTATCGCAATTACAGTTACTACTGCCTCGGCGGCTTTCGACTCGTTCTCGTCTCGTCAACTCGGCAATCCTCGCCTGAACCATAACGAGAAACGCTTTAAAGCCCTTTCACAGCTCGCCTCAAAGACCCCCGACGGCAAGCGTGACGAACCCGAAAATCCAATATCGACAATGAACAAAGAACCGAGCGAAACCAACCTGACAGTCGTCGTCATATTGTCCATTCTCTTGGCGATAAGCGTTGTTACGGTTATTATCCCTTCCTCTCCCCCCTCCACCCGCGACGACTCCGTCGTCGATTCTTACTCGCCTTCCCCCTTATCCTCCTCCGACCAAATTTGGTTGTTCCTATTCTTTGTTCTGACGGTAGAGGGACTCGCGTTTCTACTACACAGAATCGACTTGCTTCTTGAAGCGAGCCGCAAATTTTTCGGTTCATCCCCCGACAGCTTTTTGACCCTGTGTTTGCTTCCGATTCTCTTGCCGGTATGGCTGGTCGATCGGATCGCGCTTCGTTCGAAGTCAATTCATATTAGATGTCCAAACTGTAAAGATTCAGACGAGTATGGTCCGCTGAGACCAACCGTCGTATGCCTCTGCGGTAAGGAACACGATAATCTCATCCCCGATGCGCGAGGATTGTTCTCGCGTCGATGCTCTTGCGGGCGGAAACTTGCGACGACCTTTCTAGGAGGGCGAGGGGCGTACGCCGCGCTCTGTCCGCAATGCAACGCAAGACTAGTCTCAACGAACTCCCGTCAGTACGGAATCCAATTGGTCGGGGGACGAGGATCGGGTAAAACGACGTTTCTCGCCGCGTTTTGGTCTCAATATAAGGAAATCTTGGAGAAACAAGGCGTTCTCTATGCCGAGAAGCCGCGCGAGCAATTTGCGACACTTGAAAAGATTGTCCACGAAAAGATCGTCGAGCCGACGACCGAATTGAACGCAAAGGCTCTCAGCGTCGTCCATTATTATGGTCAGGAGAGCGTTCAGGCGAGTTTTTACGACGTCTCGGGCAAAATCTTTGAGACGGGAAAGAGCGAGATTCCGCAGTTGCAGTTCGGATATTGCGAGGGAGTCCTCCTTTTCCTCGACCCATGCGCTCCGCCCGACGAGGCGCTGCTAACGACGACCAACTTTATCAACGCGTTTAACGTCATGAGAGGCGGGCGCCCTTCGGATCTTTCGAAGGTTCCCGTCGCGGTCGTCGTCCCGAAAGCGGACCTCTTCCCCGAGGAGTTTAGATCAATACAATTTGACAAAACAAAACTTCGGGAAAACGCTAAAATCTGTCTCTCCTTTTTGGCGGGACGCGGTTTTTTGAAAACGATTAACGTTATCGACGCCGAATTCTCAAACGTCGCCTATTTCCCGGTCGTCTCCAGAAACAGCGAAGGGAAGTCTTACGGCGTTTTACAGCCGGTCGCATGGCTCATGAGCGAAAAAGCGTCGCCCTTTCGCGACGCCAAACGAAACGTCTTTCAGAACACGCCTTTCAATATGCTTGAAAACGCATAAGGTTGCGCTCCGACGCCCCAAATTCGATTTACCCGCGAAACTTTAATCCGCTCCATAGGACTCTATCTCGGCGTCTCGGCGTTCGTCCTCTCCAAAATCGACTCTTCAAAATAGACTCGTTCGGCGCATACCCCTGTTTTATCCAGCGGCGAAGCGTCAAAAACAGGCTTCGCCGCTGGATAAAACGAGATTATCTCGCCGCTCTTGCCGTAGTCGATCTGTTCGCTCGTGAAATCGTCGCCCCCATTAAATCAGACGCTAAGCGAACAACGCGTAGCGAAAACGCGCGCATGAGCGGCAGCTCAAAATTAAAATTTTCGGCGAAGCGGTTTATTTACCAGTTCGCCGAAAAAAGTAATATGCCGTCGTCGCTTCGTCAATCTTTTTAAGAATTATTTTTTTCGGTGAACAGCATTTTTCACACGTTCGCCGAAAATAATAATTATCCGCAACGTCCTTACCTTAGCGCGACCGCGCGTTAGAAATATCCAAGATCACTTCGTGGGCGACGAGAAGCCCGAAGATTCCGACGATTGTGGAGAGGGTTCCGAGGGTGTTGCGGGGGCGGCCTTGCGGGTAGTCTTTGCCGACCGAATCTGAGGGCGGCGCGGGCGCGGGGTCAAAGCGTTTGAATCGCTCGTCGCCGCGACGGAGCGCGTCGCGGATCGGCTCCGGAGAGTATGCGCAGCGGACGTCGTCCGTATTGACGCCGACGCGCCTGAGGCGTTTGCGGAGCTGCGCCGACAGGGGGCAGTTCGTCACGTCGGTCAGTCGTCCGACGCGAATGAGAGACGGATCGAAGCGCAGTCCCGCGCCCATGCTCGAGATAAGTGGAACGCGGCGGCGAAGCGTTTCCGCGATGAGCGCGACCTTCGACCCGAGCGTGTCGATCGCGTCGACGACGTAATCGGGCGGTTCGCGCCATTCCCCTTCGAAGAGAGACGCGACCGTCCCCGCGTTGACGAGCGCCCGACGTTTTTCAACGAGCGCCGTCGGATTGATCGCGTGAATTCGCGCCTCCGCGAGGTCTGCCTTCGCCTGCCCGACCGTTTCGTGCGTCGCGAGAAGCTGACGATTAATATTACTCTCCTGAACGACGTCGAAATCGACAATGCGGAACCGTCCAATCCCCGCGCGCGCCAACGCTTCGACCGCGTAGCCGCCGACCGCGCCCAGTCCGACGACCATAACGCAAGCGGCGCGGAGCCGCTCCATCCCATCGTCGCCGAGCAGAAGCCGCGTGCGCTGAAACTGATCCGCTTCTTCGACCTGTCGATCGACGTCCGCCCCTTCTTCCGTCATCGGTCGTACTTCTTTCTGCCGAAGATTTTGTTCCCCTTCGCGTCTTCGACTCCTTCTTTATAGGACGTCTCCGCGAAATCGGAGATTCGTTTCGAGATTAACCCCGCGACGTAGCCCGCCTTAAATCCCGCGTCGATATTGACGACCGTCACGTTCGACGCGCAGCTGTTCATCATGCCAAGGAGAGCCGCAAGTCCGCCAAACGCCGCGCCGTAGCCGACGCTCGTCGGCACCGCGACGATCGGCGCCGAAACGTAGCCCCCCACGACGCTCGGAAGCGCCCCTTCCATCCCGGCGACCACGACGATCGCGTCCGCGTCCTGCAAACGCGGGAGTTTCGCCTGAAGTCGCTGAGGGCCCGCAACCCCGACGTCTTGGATTAATTCGACGTCGACTCCGGTCCATTTGAGCGTCTCGACCGCCTCCTCCGCGACCGGCAAATCGCTCGTGCCGGCCGTCACGACGACGACGCGGCCCACGTACATGCTCGTTCCCGATTCGTTCTGCGGCGCTCTGAGCGTCCGCGCGACCGCGTTGTAGTAGGCTTTGGGGCAGACGCGGCGCAATCTCGGGAGCGCGTAGTCCGCCTTCTCCTCGCTTACGCGCGTCGCCAGCACGTCGACGCCGCGCTTAAAAAGCTCCGTCGCGATCTCGACAATCGCCTCCGCCGTCTTGCTCTCGCCGTAAATTACCTCGGGAAACCCGCAACGACGCTGACGATCGAGGTCGATCGTCGCGTTTTCCGTTTCGAAATATTCGTTGTTTTTACTCATTGTTTTTCTTAAGATAGAACGGCTCAAACTGGGGGATTTTGAAGACGAACTGCGCGAAGTCGAGGAACTCGTCGGCCGCGACGAGCGGATCGATTTTTGTCGTGTCGACTTTGAAGTCGTCATAGACGAGCCGACGAACGTAATCGCGAGCGTCCGGACGGCGGGATTCGTCGAACGCGGCGAGCTTCGCGCCGACCGTTCGTCTAAACTCGGGATCGTCCTCCGATTCGACAAAGCTTTCGATTATTTCCCGATCGCAACTGCATAAAATAAGCTCAAAAAGACGCTTCTTATGATACAAACGCGTCGGCGTCGGGTCGAGTTTATCAAGCGTCTCTAATAAGGCGCGCGTAAAAACATTCGCCATCAACGCGTCTTTCGTTTGAACGCGATTCCTGACAAGTATGGTCAGCAGCTCGACCTGCTCGACGACGTCGTCGAGCTTCAACAACGCGACAAAGACGTCGTGTTCTAGACCGATAAGAAGTTTCCCGAAAGAGGGACGTGAATCTTGGAGCCCCTTGTCGTTAACGTACTCGAGGACAGGATAACGGTCGCGGACGCCCGTCGCCGTTTCCGTTTCTGACATGACGCGGCGGAACGGCGCCAGCGTCTCCACAAGCCTCGCGCCTTTTCGAGGGTCCGCGCCCGCAAGTTTTATCGCGGTCGCCGCCGCGGCATACAACTCGACGGCATATTCCTCGTCGTCTCGGTAATGAAGCCCGTATTCGTCGACGACGATCCCGTCGCCGACGACGTCAACGGCGGCGAGGACCAAATCGAACGCGTCGCGACGCTCGCTATATTCAAAGATTCGAGGAAGATGATCGACGAGTTTATAAGACCGGACGACGAGCGTCGACGCTTCCTTGCGCAGTTCGTCAAGCTCGTCCGCGTCGAGTTCTTCCGCGTCGTCGCCCGTTCCTCGAATCCCGGAGTCAAGCGTTTTCTCCACGTCGTCGAGAACGTGCAGCGCGTCGATCATCGCGCCGTCAAGCGCCGCGGACTCCTCGATCGGGGCGTCGCCTTTAATGGGAAAAAAACGGAGAAACGCTTGGTCGTATTGGCAAATAAGAGCGGTCGGGGTCTCAAGTGGCGCGTCGTCGGAAGAATAGCCGCGAACGCGATCCATTGCGTAAACGCGAGCGACGACGTCTTCATACTGGCGTAAATCGTCGATTTCTTCAACTCGTTCCATTAACGCGGCGCGCGTAGAGGCGTAGTCGTCGAAGCAATTGAGATTGTCTGCGATCGTAAGCAGCCGCGCATAGAGCGCGTTTTGGCGCTCGTCGCGATCCTCGATCTGATCGAGAAGTTCGTCGAACGCCGGCTCTAAAGCGGCGTCGGGAAACACGGACTGCGCGGCTTCCAAAAGGATGCGTCGGAGATAGTCGCGTTCCTTCGCGGATTCGACCGCGTCGATCAATTTCTTAGCGTCGTTAAAGCCGTCGAGGATGAGGTCGCCGTCTTTAATCTCCGAAATCTTAAGAAACTCCAGCGCCTTGACGGCGATCGCGGCGCGGTCTTCCGGCGCCTGCGCCGACGAATCAAGCGTTTGAAAAATCTTCGGAAAGTAGCGTTCGTCGTATAGCGTCATTTTTTTCTCCATAACGGAAAGCGCGGAGAACGCTTTCCGTACTGTTCCCTTTGCGCGCGTCGCCGACGCGATTCCCTCCTGTCGCGGCGACGCGGACGAGCTCGCCTACAAAAGAGGCTGCAAGTCGGGCGGAAAAACGCCTCGTTACTGCGCCGTCGCGTCGGAAGTTTTCTTAACGGGCGCAGAAAGCTCGTCGTCTATCTTTTTCGCGTTTTCGGCAAATGTCGACGCTTTGTCGGGCGCAAATTGCGAAAGCGTCCCCGCGATAATGGGGACGATTGTATCGGCAGAATCGGGGGACGTCCAGAGACTCGAATTGGACGCGTCGTCAGATTCGTCGAGACCGCAATCGAGTTCGTCGCGCAAATTGACGATCGTCGCGTCGGGCGCGAGAGACTTTATGTCTTTCTGAATCTGCTCGTTATTCGCGGTCTTTGTTAGAAAAACGACCTTCGTCGCGGCAAGTCGCGCGCGCGTCGCCTTATCGAGGTCAGACGATTGAACGCCGCGCGGAGCCGTTTCGACCCGAACGGCGTCGCCGCCGACGCGCTCTACAAACGAAGCGATCGCGTCGGAATCGACGAGAACCTGAATCTTTGCCGACTTCTTAGCGCTCTTCGCCTTCTGCTGCGCCGATTTAATCTGCGCGTAGCCGACGATCAGAAGAAAGAGTATGAGCGCGAGAAGCGCAATTCCTACGGCAAGTGAAAAGTATGCGTTTTTCTTGAAGAAAGCCATGACAAACTCGCGAGGACTAAAAAACAGGTCGCAACGGACAAAAAAACGACGCTTCGCCGTGGATGCGGCGACGCGTCGCGTAAAATACTAGATTGTCGTCCTGATCGAAAATCACGTTCGCGATCTTATGAAAACGAACGAACCGATTCGCGTTACTTCTCGTCGGGACCAATCGTCACAGGCGCGGGCATTTCACCCATGCTGCTCGACGGATAGCCGCCGCCCATGTCGGGGGTAGTAGGCGCGGACGCCTTCGGTTTGAATTCGCGGTCCGCCTTGAAGAAATCAAACGCTTCGTCCGCAATCGCTTTCAATTCCGCTTTGTAGGGGCTTTCGACGTCTTCCGGGAAGATCATCTTCGTGTCGTCGAACTTGCTCGGCTCCGTCGGAGCGCTCGCCTTGCCGCCGGAACTGTTCGGCGAACCGCTCTGGGACAACTGCTGAAAACTCTCCATACCGCCGACGGGCGCCAACCCCACGCCGCTAACTTCTGGCATCGGATGAGCGGGGCCGACCATCGTCATATCCGAACCGTATCCCATTCCATTGTTCGCGGAGTTGGCGGAACCGGCGGAAACTCCGGCGAGAAGCGAGATCATCTGCGTCCCTTCGTCGAGCGCTTCCGCGGCGATCGCGAGAATATTGTTCTCGTCGGCGGAATATTTGACGTCGGGATCTTCAGGGTCTTCATAAGGCTGACCGTCGACATAGACGTCGGAATAGATATCGATAAACTTCGAACCGTCGTAGGCGGGCTTGTCCATCGGATCGGCGTAGACGACGCGAGACTCAATTTCCTGAAGTCGTTTCTTCGTCTTCGTCGACGTTTCGCTACGTCCTAGTTCCTCGCGGAAATAGTCGAATTCGTCAGATTTCTTGTCGTACAGATTCGGAGCCTGGTTCGCGGGCGTTTCCGAACGCTGGAACGGACGGATAGAGCGAACGGAGAGAGGACGTTTCGTCTTCGTCGCGTCGTCGCCCTGCGCGAAAAGGACGGTCGTCGCGCCCAGAGCCGCGAACGCCGCGAACCCAAAAGCGACCCGATAAAGTTTCTCTTTGAACATAGTCCGACTCCTAACCGCAAAGCGGCGCCGATTCAGTATACTCAATTCTGTGGAATCGCCTGCAAAACCGACGATCCAGTCTATCATCATACGACGCCGGGAATCGTTTTACAAGATCGCGGTTTTCTTTTTTGCCAACTTTTGCACGACTTTTTCAACACATTTTCGATTTTATCGGACTGCGCAATTATATTGAGACGACTATCACGACGCTCCGACGGCGCCGCCTCGTTGAAAATGAAAAAAAGCGCCTCTTTCGTTGTAGAAAGGAGGGAAGAAACGCCGATGTAACGACTATCCGCGTCGTACAGGTTTTGCGGGTTATAACACGTCGAACCTTGCGGCGTTTCGCGGAGAGAACTTTAACAAAAGAGACGCGTTTTTGGACTTTTCTGAAACGAATCGCGCTCGTCAGGCGGAACGACGGAGTTCCGGTCGGACGAAGCGGCTCGGCGACGAAACGAACCGAAGCGCGCAACGAGTTAAATCGACGGGTCGCCGACGCGTCGATCGGAACAACTGCCGAACGGTTTTCCTATGACGAAATTGAATGCTCTGACGACGAATTCAAAAGGGGCGCTTGCGGTTTTGACCGCGTTTCTGCTGTGCTGGAACGCGGCGACTTTTGCCAACGACGCGACGCGCGCGCAAGAACGCTGGTCGCGACAGGAGCGTCCCCGGATCGTGTCGATCGTTCGCGAAGCGTGTGAGTCAGTCGTTAGTATCCAGGGCGAAAAACAGTATGACGTCGGGCAGAAGTCGTACGGTCAAGACGCGCAGTACGACGTCTACAACGGAATGGGAACCGGGGTCATTCTTGACGAACGCGGATATATTCTCACGAACTATCACGTCGTCAAGGGCCTTCTCAAGCTAGAAATCATCACGGCGGACGGCGAACGCTACCGCGACGTCGAGTTCGTCCGCAACGACATTGCGACCGACCTTGCGGTCCTAAAAATCAAACCGAAGAAACCGCTCAAGAAGATTCGTATGGGACGTTCGGAACGCGTCATGCTCGCCGAAGACGTCTACGCGATCGGCAACCCGTTTGGATATAACTGTTCCATTTCACGCGGCGTCGTCAGTTCCGTCAGCCGCCCCCTCGAAGTCAACGAAACGCTCTCCTACGACAGCGTCATTCAGACCGACGCCGCCATTAATCCCGGAAATTCCGGCGGTCCCCTCGTCAATATGGACGGAGAAATGATCGGACTCAACGCGGCGGTCCGCGAAGAAGCGGAAAACATCGCCTTTGCGATTCCCGTCGACGTCGTCGCCGAGGTCTCGGAGCGCATGATCCGACAGTCTGTCGCGAAAATGACGCATCACGGGCTGAAATTCCGCGTAGTCGATTCTGATATGCCCGATTATCCCGCCGACGCGAACGGAGAAGATTGCCTCGTCGTCGATTCGGTCGATCCGCGCAGCCCGGCGTCTGAATCCGGGGTTCGTCCCGGCGACGTGTTGCTCGCCTCCAACGACCGTCCTGTTCATTCCTCTCTGGACTTTACCTGCTCCCTCATCGGTCTGGGCCTGAGCGACGTCGCCAACCTCAAATTTGAACGCGACGGCGCCATGCTCGACGCGACTCTTGCGTTCAGCGAACTCGCGGGACGCGAATCGACCCTCGTCGCCGTCGACGATTCCGAAGACTCCGGTCTTTACCAGTCCGCGTTCGTTTCCAAACCTTTCGCGGAAGAAACGGAAGAACCGCGTCCGACCAAACCCTCAAAACGTACGTCGCGCCGCGCCTCCTCTCCGGAAGAATGCGTATGGGACAAACTGGGAATCGAGGTTGAAACCGCCGAAGAAGGCGAATTTGCCAAACGTTTTCCCAATCTGCAGTCGGTCTACGTAGGAAACTTCAACTTTGCGCCCTCCGGCGGCGTCAGCGTCGTCAAAGTTGATCCGAAAGGTCTCCTCGCGTCTGGCGAAGCCCCGCTCCAAAAAGGCGACTTTATCTTTGGCTTTGGCGTCGGCGACAATCCCGACGACCAACTCAGCGTGACCTGCGTCGAACATCTCAGCTACATCGCCGGAAGACTCGACGAATTTGCCAAGGTCGATTCCGGACGCGCGCGCGTTTATCTCATCCGCAAAGGGAGCGCGTATTTCATGGACGTCGATCTCGATAAGGAACGCTAATCCTCCCCGCTTGGCGACCGTCGGCGCGAACGCGCGGGAACTTCACGCCTTCGAAACGCGACTAAAACGAAGAAACTTACGACCGACGCCGCTTATAGAACGTTTTGGAGAACGCGAATGACAGTTTCGGAAAAGTCGTCGCGCGGTTTTGCCGACGTGCACGCGCATCTATACGACAAACGTTTCGGCGCGACCTTAGAGGAAACCGCCCAATATCTTGAGCGCGCCAAAACTCACGGCGTCGCCAGATGCGTCTGCGCCTGCGCGTCGCCCGGAGACTGGAACCGCGCCGCGGAAATTGCCAAAAAACTTCCCGAAGTCTTTCCCGCGTTCGGCGTCCACCCGTGGAATTGCCGACGCGTAAGCGGGGACTGGCTCGCGCCCCTCGCGAACTTCCTCGACGCCTTCGTCGCTTACGACGGCGTCACAAAAGCCGCGCTCGGAGAGGTCGGGCTAGACTTCGCCGTTCGCGGTTGCGACGACGAACTCCGCAAAGCGCAGGAGAAAACCTTCCGCGATCAACTTGAACTCGCCGACGCTCGGAAAATTCCCGTCACGGTTCATTCCGTGCGCGCCAACGAAAAAGTTCTCTCCATTATTCGAGAATATCCAAACGTCCCCGCGTGGCTCCTGCATGGATGGCGCGCGACGCCCCCTGAAATCGAGAACGCCGTCGAAATCGGCGCTTTCTTCTCCTTTTCCGCGCGTTTTGTCGCAAAGGACGCGCACGCCCTGCGCGACGTCGTCGCGCGCGTTCCTCGCGATAGGATTCTCGTCGAGTCAGACGGCCCGACTCCCCTGCCCCCCGACGGCTACGGACAGGAAGAGGGAACCCCGCCGCGTCCGTCGATCTCGATTCAGGCGCGCGACGAAGAAGGGTTTATTCTCGCCGAGCCCGCGTCGATTCTCGCGACAGCGAAAGAGATCGCCGTCGTTCGACGCATGCCGCTCGACGACTTCTTCCGCCAGCTGACGATCAACGAACGGCGATTTTTCGCGAATTGGCCGACCGTCGACTCAAAATAACCTTTTTACCCGCGGACGACGCGCTTTCGTCCGCGCTTGTCTTTCCGATTCCTTGACGTTTCGCGCGCGGCGGCGATAATCAACGACTGAATTCGTTGTGAGACCGCTTGCCGCGGACTCTTTCGCAAGATTTTTCGCGTCAATCTTTTGCATACTGTTCGTCAGGGAAAAAATGCGCTTTAAAACCGCCACGTTAGGTTGCAAAGTCAATCAATATGAAACGGAGTGGCTGCGTTCCGCGTTTCTTTTGAACGGCTGGGAAGACGCCGACGATCCGGACGCGAACGTTCCGGACGACGACGTCGATCTCGTTCTCGTCAACACGTGTTCCGTCACGGCGGAGAGCGACGCGAAGAGCCGTAAGCTTATCGCGCGATTCGCGAAGACGTGCCCTCACGCGGAAATCGTCGTCGTCGGATGCTACGCGGCGTCGGATCCGGAGCGCGTCGCGGCCCTTCCGAACGTCTCCGAAGTCGTCCCCGACAAACGTCGGTTGCCGGAATTCCTGCGCGGACGCGGGCTCGAACGAATCCCTCGCGGCGTGGGCCGTTTGGCGGAGCGTCAACGCGCCTACGTCAAAATCCAAGACGGCTGTCGCGTCGGCTGCGCGTACTGCGTCATTCCGTCGACGCGCCCCTATCTTGAAAGCCGCCCCGCCGACGACGTCCTCGAGGAAGCGCGGACGCTCTCCGCCAACGGCTACCGTGAAATCGTGCTTACCGGAATACACCTCGGGCATTACGGTCTCGACCTCTATCCCCCGACGCCGCAGGAGATTGACGAAGCGCGCGAAGGAGGTTACGACCCCGGAACGCGCCCCATGTCTCTCGGACGATACCTCGCGCGTCAAGCGGCGGTTCCCGAGGATCGACGCTTTGGTCTTGCGGAACTTCTTGAACAACTCGCGGCGCTCGACCTTCCGCAAACGCGCTATCGCCTCGGAAGTCTCGAAGCGGTCGAGGTTTCTGAGAAAATGCTGCGCGTCGTCGCCAACGCGCCGTCGACAATCTGCCCGCACTTTCATCTTTCCATGCAAAGCGGCGACGACGACGTTCTTCGCGCCATGCGTCGACGCTGGCCAAGCGGCGCGTACGTCGACAAATGCCGCGAGATTTACGAGCTTATCCCCGACGCGGCGATTACGACCGACGTCATCGTCGGTTTTCCCGGCGAAACGGAGCGTCAGTTCGAGAGAACCCTCGAGGTCGTTCGAGAAGTCGGCTTTTCACGAGTCCACGTCTTTCGATTCAGCGCGCGTCCGGGGACGGTCGCGGCGCAAATGGACAATCAAATTCCTCCCGAGGTTAAGAAAGAACGCGCGGCGCGGCTCGGCGAAGTCGCGCGCGAAGAACGGCGGAAATTCGCGAAAAAATTCGTGGGTCGCCAAACGCGCGTCGTGATCGAAGACGTCAAACGCGAAGCGTTGGCGCCGCCCGTCGCGAGAGGAACGACGGATCGGTACTTTGAGGTCGTCGTCAAGGCTAAGGGAGGCGAAAATATCGACTGCGGCGACGTCGCGACGGTTCGCCTCGTCGGACTCGACGGCGACGTCTTCTCTGGAGAACTCGTCTAACGACGCGTCGGCTGCGAAAAAGAAAGGGCGCGGTCAGAGATTCCGTCTGACCGCGCCCTCGGCGTTTTTTAACGACGCTTTAACCACCTTCGAGAAGGAGACTTATCGAAGATTTGACGACTAGAAAATATCCGAAACGTCGCCGAAGCGCCCTGAGTTGCGCAACTTTTCAATCGCTTTCGCCTCGATTTGGCGGACGCGTTCGCGGGTCACGCCGAGAAGTCTGCCGATTTCCTCAAGCGTGTAATCGTAGCCGTTGACGAGCCCATAACGAAGCGTTATCACTTCGCGTTCGCGCGGGGGCAGCATTTTAAGAACCTGCTTGATGACGCCGCGCAGATGCGCCAAGTCGGCCTTCGTTTCAGGTCGCGACGCTTTGACGTCGGGCACGACGTCGACGATGCAACCGCCGTCGTCCGTTTCGCTAAACGGCTGCGTCAGGCTCACGGGAGGACTGCCGGCTCGAAGCGCAAGCGTGACGTCTTTGACGTTCATGTCGGCGCGCTCGGCAATCTCGTCGTCGGTGAGCTCGCGTCCCGTTCGACTCAGTTCCTCTCTAAGAATATTGCGAATCTTCGTGAGGTTGTCGTTCATGTGCATCGGGATATGGATCTGATTCGTGTGTTCAGACAGCGCGCGAGAAATCGCCTGACGAATCCAATGCGTAGCGTAGGTAGAGAATTTATTGCCCTGGCGCCACTCAAATTTTTCAACGGCGTGCATGACGCCGAGGTTGCCCTCTTGAATGAGTTCTTGGAAACTAAGACCGCGCCCTCGATAACGTTTGGCGATCGAAACGACGAGTCGAAGGTTATGCTTCGTCAGAAGGTTGCACGCTTCTTCGTACTCGTAGCTATACAGTTTGATTCCCTGAAGGCGTTTTTTAAATCTCTCCGGCGCTTCGCCGATAACGACGCGGTATTCGTCCATTTCTTCGGCGCGTTCGCGGCGACGCTTTTCGGAGCGACGCTGAAACGCCGGCGCTTCCATTTCGCGCGCGAGTTCGCCGATACGCTCGGAGACGTTCTCCATTTCATGGAGCGCGTCGCGCAGATGATCCAGCTTCCAGCGAAATTCCTCGAGAATCAGCGCCGAGTGACGGCGGACGGCGGCGACGCGGGAGTTTAGGCGCGTCTTCTCTTGCTTCAACGCTTCCTGTCGCGCCGGGGAGGCGTTTTCCATTTCCGCGTCGATCTCGCGTGCGCGCAAATCGCTTTCTTCGATGAGGTCGAGCCCCGCGTGGAGCGTTCTCAAATGCGTCGGGGTCATGCGCATGACCTGTTCGACTCGCGCCTCGCGCTTCTTAGGCGACGATTCGAAGGTGCGGTCGAAGGCGGCCCCGCCTCTCATGAAACTGTCGAGGATACGGACAAAGTGGCGAATTGCTACAGGCGCTTCAAAGAGAACGCGTTGATAACGGCGTCGGCGCGAGTCGATGCATTTCGCAAGCGCCAATTCGCGCTCAGGACTCAGAACAGACACATGACTGAGTTCGTACATGTAAGAGCATAGAGGATCGACGCCCTGTCTGCCGTATTCGACGTCGTCGGCGACGTCAAAATCCTCGTCGTCGGCAATCTCGCACTCTCTTTCGAGTTCAGATTCGTAATCGTCGTCGTCCAAACCGTCAAAAAGAGCGCCCTCGTCTTCATGCTCTTCTTCTTGTTCGGGGTCGTCGACGACGTCGTTCGCGCGTCGCGCAAGGTTGCGCTTGAGATTGCGAGACTCAAATTCGTCTAAATTCTGGGGAACGTCGGTTTCAAACTTGCCGCTTTTCGTGACGTCTTCGCGGCTCGAAGTTTTGTATGAAAGCAACAGGCTGCCGTTGCCTCTCCTCGAATTTTTCACAGGGTTCTCCTTATTGACGGCGCGCTGGGGTTCGCACGAGAAGGGGTTTTTCTCGCGCGGAACGCGTCGACGTACGAGTTGGATAGGAAGTAGCTCGACTCCCAAAGGAATCGCGCCAAAAGGAACGATCTTTGCGCGGAAACCAACGAGTCCGTCCCTTTATGGGGTTTTACGGACAAACTCGCTCGTTTTAGCGCGGTATGACTAAATTTTTCCGATTTTATTCAGAAACGTCTGAATTCTGTCGGTCGTTTGGGGCTTCGGGGGCGTTCTGAGCGGCAATTCGTCGCTGCTTCTCCTGTTGCCGACGTTGCAAGTCGAGAAGCGTTTGCAGACGCTCTTCCGGCGTGGCGTTTTTCTCACGCAGCGCCCCTATTTTTCTGGGGATTTCGCGGTCGAACTGGGCGCGTTCGAAGCCCGCGATTAATTCGTCTAAAAGCGCCGCGCTGCTCTCGGGGTCCTTCGCGACCGCGGGAAGCCCTTTGCCGACGGCGGATTCGTCGAGTTCGATGAGGAACGACTTCATTCTCTCGTCTTCGTAACGCAGCATGACGCGTTCGAAACTCGGTTCTTCGCCATGTTCGAGGAAGTCGCGGGCGACGAGATCGATCTGACGCGCAATCGGCGACCGCAACGCTTCGAAGTCGATCTTTGCGACAAGGCTCCTGTAAACGCTCGGGTCCGTCAACCAGAATTCGAGGTATTCGCGTTCGAGCGCGTTGGGCATGAAACGACGGTCGTCCCACAAACTCGATTCAAAGGGGGGAAACAAGGAACGAAGCTGTTCGTCCGTCTCGCCGTCCGGCCCTGCGACGGGATAGCACCAATCCTTACGAAAGAGCGCGATTTTATTCTCCAGCGACGCTTCGTCGGCGCTTTGCGGGGCGTCTTCGCGACGCAGCGACGCGTAACGCTCCTCGCGTTCTTCGGCGCGATTCGCGTAGGCGCGCGCCTGGGCGCGTTTCCTGTCGAGCTGCCGTTGAATTTCCTCTTCGCTCACATGGAACCGCGTCGCGAATCGCTGGAGCGCGCCGATCGCGCGGAGCCGCGCCGATTCGTCGGCGGTTTTACGATCGAGGGGCGCGAGCGCGACGACGTCGAGGAGCGAGTCGAGCGCCCTTGCGGACCCGACGACGTCGTCGTCGAGATCGATCCCCGCGGTCGCCGCGTTAAACGCGTGGTCGAGCGCGTCGACCGCCCCGTTCTTGAGCAGTTCGCGAAAGGGCTCGGCGCCCTTTTCGAGGAGGAATTCGCAAGGATCGTCGTTGTCGGGCAGGGTGAGGACGCGCATGTCGACGCCCTGCTCCACGAAGAAGCGCAAAACTTCCTTCGCGCGTTTCTGTCCCGCCTCGTCGCCGTCGAGCAGCAGCGTCATTCTCGAGGCAAATCGCTTGAGAATTTTCACATGTTCCGCGCCGAGCGCCGTTCCGAGGACGGCGACGACGTTTTCAAACCCGAACTGAGACGTCACGATGCAGTCCGTGTAACCTTCCGTTATCACGACCGAATCCAACTGACGAATCGCAGTTCGCGCGAGGTCGAGACCGTAAAGCGTCTTTGACTTGTGAAAAATCGGGGTTTCCGGCGAATTGACGTATTTGGCGTCGCTTTTAATCGTCGTATTGGGAAGAAGACGCCCGCCAAACGCGACGACGCGATCCTGCACGTCGCGAATCGGGAAAATCAGTCTTCCGCGAAACCGATCGTAATACTTGCGTCGTTCCGCCGCGCCGAGCTGCGGCGTCTCGGCAAATTGAGGACGCGCCTTAACGCGGCCGCGTTCGTCGTATTCTTCGCGATACGCGAGAACGCCGGCTGCTTCCAACGTCCTGACGCGATTCCGGTCGCCGCCGATCCAGTTGAGAATCGCCTCGTAATCCATCGGCGCGTACCCTATCTGGTACTGTTCCGACGACCGATCGGAGATTCCTCGTTCGAGAACGTATCGACGCGCTCCTTCCGCCTCCGCCGAATGAAGAAACGCGTCGCGGTATTTGCCCGCAAGCCATTCCATCGCGCGGTAGAGCGACGTCTTTGTGATTTCAGTCGGAACGTAGCCTTGAACGGCAGGAGCGGCGGGGGATTCGCTAGAGGCGTCGGTCAATCTCGGCGCGGGCTTGCCGCTGATTTTTCCGCGAGGCTTGCGCTTCTTGAGTTCGATTCCGGCCATTTCCGCGAGGATTTGCATCGCCTCTTTGAACTCGACGTTCTCGATCCTCATGACGAAAGAAAAGACGTCGCCGCCGATATTGCAGACCCAGCATTTAAAGGTCTGACGCGTCGCGTTGACCTGGAGACTTGGGCGCGTGTCGTCGTGCCACGGACACCTTCCGACGAAATTGGCGCCTTGAGGGCGTAGCGGAATATAGCGTTCGACGAGGTCGACGATATCGATCGCGTCGCGAATCTGCTCGCGTTGATCGTATTCGCCGTCGAATCCCGCCATGGATTTCTCCCTCGTGCAAATATCGTGAAAAATTTTATTTTATGACGTTCGCGAAACCGTCCTTGAACGCGAATTGGCAACCTTCGACCCGGTAATTTACGCGCTGAAAAACGTTTTGCTTTAAATCAGGGCGCAATTTGGGGACTCTCGGATTATAGGGAATGACCCCGGTAGGTCAATATCGATTTTTTCGGATCATATTTCGCGTTTAAACCGTTTTTAGTGTTCTTATCTATTCTTTTTAATTTCGATATTTTTTCTCTTTTTTTTCTCTTAACATTCAGAAAAAACAAAGGATTAAACCCGTGTCGTTTCCACCTAAAAGACGATTTTTAGAGTATTAACGACAATTTAAGAAAAACGACAAAACTGTGAAATACGGCGTCTGCTAATAGTAATATCATTCAATGAAATTATATATTTTATTCACAGTCTACATTCTCAACATTTAACCTATTTTGATAAAAATGACCATTACACTAGAGAAATTTAAATATAGAAAAAATAGATAAAGCAGCTAAAGAAATGAACCGTGAAATTTTTTTATTTTTTTCGTAAAAAGTAGATTTTCTTTAAAGAAAACGCCCCAAACGGCCGATTAAACGTTTCTTTCTTTGAAAACAAAAAAGAAAGCCCTGAATGCGCATAAAGCGCAAACAGGACTTAAGTTACACGGAAAACAACCGTTCTGTCAGCTTCGTGGACGCAGCGTTTCAAACTGCGGAATCTTCATGAGTTCGCCGTCTTTGAGAACCGACTGACGCCAATTACGCCGGACGTCGTCGTATTGAAACCGTCGCGACGTCGACGAGCGGTTATTTGCCAACGCTTTTCGCAAGTTCTTCGACGTCGGCAAGGGGCAACCCCGAGCATTTAGCGACCGCATCAGGAGACAGACCCAAATCGGCAAGCAGGTTCTTGGCGAATTCTAGCAACTTTTCACGGCTTGCCC
>Ga0256407_10002707_pt1 | contig 33150 bp, 15 predicted proteins | sample RumenRJG_04DNA_FD_193489 | JGI IMG/M metagenome (GOLD analysis project Ga0256407, IMG submission 193489) | Bovine rumen microbial communities from Lethbridge, Alberta, Canada - RJG_04 | ecosystem: Host-associated > Mammals > Digestive system > Stomach > Rumen | place: Canada: Alberta...
ATTCTTCTTTTTTTTCTGCGTCTGACATTTTATATCTTTAAATAATTAATATTTAATTATTTTTTTTATTTAATAAAAATATTATTTATTTATTTATTTAATTTTATTTTATTTTATTTTTTTTTTTGAGTTTTATTTTTTTGGAGGTTTTTTATATTTTAGGCAAATATATCTTCGGGGTTTTCTTCTATTTGTGGTTGGTTTATGATTGATGATTTATTTCTTTTTTTGATAAAATTCTTTTTTGGTTTGATATGATTATTTGGACTATTTGTTATTTTATTATTATTTGAATTAAATATATTGTTTGTATTATTTATTTTATTTGTTGTGTTAAATGAATTATTATTATTTATATTATTTTTTACATTAAAAAATTGATTATTTGTTTCAATATTATTATAATTATTATTTAAATTAGGATTATTATCATTAAATATATTATTTTTTATGTTTGAATTTATATTTTTCGTATTGTCATTATTATTTGATTTAAATATATTTTTGTTCTTATTATTTGATACTTTGAATTTATTATTATTTTGATATGTATTTTGATTAATATTTGGATTAAAAATATTTATTTTTTGTTTTTCATTAGTTGTTATATTTTGTTTAATAACATTATTTATTTGATTATCATTATTAGTATTGTTTATTTTATTATTGTCAATTAATATTTTATTTTCTTCTTTAAAAATATTATTTTTTTTCATATCTTTATTAATTTTTGGTAGTGGTTTATTTATAGTTTTGATTTTTGGAGGAGATTTATTAATAATATTTTGTTTAATTGATACAGATTTTATTTCTTCAATCTCTTCTTTATTATCAATAATATTATTTTTTTCTTTATTTTCAATATATTCATTTATAAATTTTGCCATATTTTGAAGATGCTCTGTAATTGACTTATTTTTTTCTTCTAATATTTTAATTTGTTTATCTTTTTCTTTATTTGAATTTTGTAAATTTTTAATTTGTGAATTTAAAAATTCAATATTAATATTTCTCATTTTTAACTCATTTATTTCTTGATTTTGTTGTTCAATTTGTTGTTGATATATTTTAATTTCATTTTCTAAAGATAAAATTTGTATATTTTTATTATCAATATCATCTTTATAAATAATAATTTCATTTTGTAAAGAAATTAATTTTTCTTGATTTTCTTCTTTTTCAATATTTTCTAATTCATTTAAATTAATATCAATATTATTATTTTCATAATTAATTTCATTAGAAAAAATAGGATTATGATAAGGAATTTTTTTATAATATAAATTATTATTATTATCAATATTATTTATATTATAATTTTTATTTTTATTTTTATTTGTAATTATTGGTATTTTATTAATTTGTTTTTCATCTTTTTCTTCTTCTTCATAATTATCATCATCAATTAAATTTTGAGAAGTTTTTTCATCTTCATTTCCATTTGCTCCATCTTTATTATCATAAATATTTTTATTTTCAATATTTTCATCTTCATATTCTTCATTATTATATTCATTATCTTTTTCTTCTTCTTTTGAATTCTCAAAAATATTTATTCCTATTTGATTATAATTATTTTCATTTGATTCATAAATATCATTTATTAAATCAATTTGTTTACTTCCATTTTTATTTTCTAAATCTTGATTGTCAATATTATCTTCTGAATTATTATTATTATCATCAAACTCTCTATTTTGATTCATTATTTTAGTTAAAATAAAAAAAATAATATATATTTTTAATCTATTAAAAATGATATTAGTGGATTAATTTTAATTTCTAATCAAAATATTTAAAATTTAATTAAATATTGAAAAATTAAAAAATGAAGTTTAGAGGAAAAAAAAAATATTATAAAGAAGAAATTTTAGATCCTTGTTTACATTTGGAAGAAAGAGTTAGAAAAAAATTAATTCGTAGATACGATAAACCACTTTGGTATCATGATGTTAAAATGATAAATGATATAATATATAATGAAAAAACACATTTCGTTGAATTATTTAAAGAATATTTAATATATGAAGATATAAATGAATTTTTAAAAAGATTTTATAATACAAATGAAATTTCTATTAAATTACCTAAAATTTTATTATTTTATGAAAAATACTCAAAAATATATGCAAATTATACTGTAATACCAGAATCAAAATATATGTATAAAAATATAAAAAGAAAACAAAAAATGATTGATCAAATGCATAATAATAATATTGAAAGTGATGAAGAAGATGAAGAAGGAGAAGGTGAAGATTTACCAAATAAAATATTTAATTCAAAAGCTTTGGAATCAATTAATAGTTTTACTATGAGTATATATAGTAATTATTCTCAAAGTTTAACATCAAAAACTGAAACAAGTGTTAATAATTTAATAAATAAAATTGATAAATATGAAAGAAATGCTGAAAAAATTAAAAATAATAATAATAATAAAAATAGGAAAAGTAATAATAATAATTTAAATAAAAATAAATTAACGAATTGTAATACAGGAAAACCATATTATAATCAAAAAAATACAATTATTCAAATAGGTGATTCAATAAATAGAAGAGTAATTTCTGCAATATTTACTCCTAATAATAGATCAAAAATTAAGGATAAAATTATAAATAAGAAAAATTCAAATAATAAAAATATATGTACTCAAAATATAAAAAATAAAATGGCTTTAAAAGAAAATAAAAATAAAGATAATAAAATGATTATGTCAACTATAACTGCAATTTCTCCAAGAATTTTAAATGGAAGAATTTTATCATCTTTATCATCTGGACCATCTTCAAATAAAAATATATTAAATAAAAAAAATTGTCTTAGTCCAACAATAAGTACAAATAATAGTAGAAGAGAATCAAATATAAGGAAAATATTTTCAAATAAAAATCAAAATACTCATAGAGATTATTATACTTCAAAATTATTTTCAAATAAAAATGAATTTTTAAAATCAAAAGGAATAATTATTAATTCAAATAAAAAAAGTAAATCAAATTCAAAAAATAAAGATAATAATTCAATAATAAATAATTATCATATTATAAATAATATACAAGGGGGGAGTACACAAATAAATATATATACAGGAAATGATTTGATTAATTCTCTTCATTTACATGCAAATTCAGTATTTAATTCTTCTAATTTTCAAAGTAAAACTTCAAGATCTCCTATCCATAGAAAAAATAATAGTAATAATATTACTTATAATAATAATAAACAAAAATCAATTTCCAAACCTAAAAAACAAAAATTTGATTTAAATTTAAGAAAAATTATTCATAAACAAATTATTGATTCTGAAGCTTCTTCAGATAGGAATAATATTAATAAAAATTTTTTTGAAAAATTAGGAAAGTATTTTAATCAAATTAGTAAAAATGAAAATAAAATTAATTCTACTTCTATAAATAAATTTTCAATTAATGAAAGTAAATTAATTGCTAAAATAATTAATAAACATCCTAGTTTTGTTAAAATGAATCATAAAAAAGTTTCTAATGAAAAAAATAATAAAAATCAATATAATAAAAATTCAAATATAAATCATAATATAAATCAAACAAATTCAAAAATTAAAAATAGAAGTAATTCTAATTTTAATAATGAAAAATTAACTTTAAAAAATATAGATATTCATAAATTACTAAAAGGAAATCATTTTACTTTACATTCTGATAGAGCAAATAGAAAAAAAATTAATTTTAAGTAAGATTTTCTTTTTACTAATTATTTTTTTAATTTTTTAATACAAAATATATTTTAAAAAAACGAAAATTTTTCAATTTTAAAAAAAATTAATTAATAACATGAACTAAAAATGGAAAGAATTTAATTAATAAAATTAAAAAATGGATGATAAAGATCTTCTAATAGAAAAAATGGAAACTAAAATATGTCAATTAACAAGAGTAGTCTTTCATTTAAATAATAAATATTTAGATAGTCAAGCAACGATTGAATCAATTGCTTTATCATATGATAAAGAAATAGAAAATATTGTAAGAGAATCAAATTTAACAATTAAAAAATTAAAAAATAAAGTTAATGAATTACAAGATAATAATAAATTTGAAGAAAAATTAAAACAATTACAACAAAAAATTGAAGAAAAACAAAATGAATTTATTAATCAATTTAATCAATATAAAAATGATACAATTGAAAATGAAAAAAAAATGGTTTCTGATTATGAAGAAAAAATAAGGAAAATGACTGAAGAATTAAATAATTTAAGAAATTCTTCTCAAGAAGAAATTAATAAAATTAAAAATGATTGTGAAAATGAGTCTAAAAATTATAATGATGCTAAAAAAAGAATTGAACAAGAATTAGAAGATTTAAAAAATAAACATCAAAATGAAATTAATGAATTAAATAAAAAAAATAATGATTCATTATTACAAAAAGATAAAATAATAAATGATTTAAAGAAAGAAAATTCTCTTAAAAATACAAATTCTATTAAATTGACAAATGAATATAATTTAATGAAGAAAGATTATGAAAAATATAAAATTTTAATAGTAGAATTACAAAAAAAAGTAGAAACTTTAACTAAAGAAAATCAAGATTTTCTTTATTTGAAAATGACTAATAATGAAGAAATTAAAAAACTTCAAGATGATAATAAATTATTATATGATCAAATTAAATTATTAAGAGAAAAAGAACAAAAATTAATTGAAGCAGAATCCCAAATACAACAAAAAAATTTAGAAATTACAAATTTACAAAATTTACAAAATTCAAATTTAGAAGAAGTTGAAAAACAGAAAAAAAATTATGAAGATAAAATTAAAAAATATGAATCTGATTTAAAATTAAGGGAAGATGATAACAAAAATTTAAAAAATGAAAATATAAAAATTAATAAATCACTAGAAGAATTACAAACCAAATTTAATAATGGAAATAAATCAATTGAAGAATTACAAAATAAATATAATGAAGAAATAAATAAATTAAAAGAACAATTAAATTCAAAAAATGATGAATTATCAAATTTAGAAGGTTTTAAAAATAAAATTTATCAAATGGATAAAGAAAAAACAGATTTAAACAATAAATTATTAAAACTTACAAATGATAATGAAAATAATCAAAAAGAAATTTCTGATTTTAAAAAACAAATAGAACAAAATAAAAAAGAAAATGAAGATTTAAAAAAACAAATAGAACAAAATAAAAAAGAAAATACTGACTTAAAAAAACAAATAGACCAAAATAAAAAAGAAAATGATAATCTAAAAAAACAAATTGATACTTCAAATAAAGAAAAAGAGGACTTAAAAAAGCAAATTGATACTTCAATAAAAGAAAATGAAAATTTAAAAAAACAATTAGAAGAAAATAAAAAAGAAAATGAAAATAAATCATCTTTAGAAAGTAAATATAGAGAAGAATTAGATAGAGTAAATTTCAATCATACATTATCAATTAATGAATTACAATTAAAATATGATGGAGAAATTTCAAATTTAAAAATAGAAAATATGAAATTAAAAGGTAATAATAATAAAGTAACTGAATATGAAGAAGCAATAAAAACTTTAAAAAAACAAATTTTAAAAAAAGATGAAGAAAGAAATAAAAAAGAAGAATATTTTAAACAATATCAAATGGAAATTTTTACAAAAATGAAAAAAGATTTTATGGAAGCTATGGATATTTTACAACAAAAAAATCAACATTTAGAAAAAGAAATTGATGAACTTGAAGGCTATATTTCAAGTAGACCTCCAAGAGAAGAAGATTTAGAAACAATTTCAAAATTAAATAATGAGTTAGAAAATAAAGAACAAGAATTAAATGAATTAAAGGAATTATTAAATCAAAATGGTTTATATAATACTAAAAAATTAAAACTGTTAAATACTAAAGATAAAAAACCTAAATATACTAATGCAAGTTATGGAATGATTTTCTCAAAAAAATAAGTATATGATATATAGTATTTTTTTATATAATATATTATTCTTTAAAAAAAAAATTTATAATTAAATAATAGATTAATTTTAAATTAAAAGGAAATCAATATTTTTTAATTAATCATAAAAACTAACAACATTATAAATAATAAATGTATATTTAATTTTTATTTAATAAATAAATTTTATCATGATGGCATTAAAAAACCAATCATATCTAAATTTCCAACAATATCATTTAAATAAAATATAATATTATATTGAATCTTAATATAATCATATAAGAAAAAATAAAACACTTTTGATAATCAAACAATTATTAAATAAAATTAATTAATAAGGGATTATTACCTTTTTAATACTTTATATTATATAACAAAATATTAATCATTCCCATCATTGGAAAAATTAATATTTCTTATATTAATATTAGAATCAACACTATTATTATCAAAAAATAAATCAAAATCATTAATATCAAAAGATAATAAATTATCATTTATATTTTTAATTTCTATTTCTTTTTTAAATGGAAAATTTTTGATAAAATGATAAATATTATGATTATCACAATAATATTCGATTAAATTATCTTGATCTAATGGAAATAAACACTAAATATTACAAATTATTTTTACACTTTTATTTGAACATATAATCATTGATTTATCTAAATATATTTTAATTATTTGAAGTTGTGAACCACATTTTGGACACAATGCATTTAAGGTGCTTTTATCATTTGCAAAATTTTTTTTTGAAGATGAGAAAATCTTTATTTCATTCATTTGCCTAATAAATTTTAATATTTATCATATGTGTCATCTATATATATTTAAAAATTATTTATTATTCATCCAAATTAATCAAATATTTTAATAATAATAAATTAAAATTTTTTTTATGAGAATCATAAAAATGGAAAATTTAATTATTGAAAAAATTGATCAAGGAAAAATAATATTATTATCATTTTCTTTAATCTCATCATTATTCATAATTATTTTATATTTTTTTCACGAAAACCTTAGAACATTTATTTACAAATTATCATTTATCATAGCAATATCTGAATTATTTAATATAATTCCTCAATTTTTTGAATATAATGATAAAACAAAAAATATAATTAATGTTTGTATAACATTTTCAGATTGTTTAACTTTATTAACTTTGTTTCAATTTAGTATAGAAATTTATAATTATCTTTATAATAATACAAATGTAAAATCCTATAACTTATTTTTATTTATAATAAGTATTATTTATTCATTTGTAATAAAATTAATTGGAATTTTATTTAAAGAAAATGAATTGCCAAGGATAGATTTATTTAATGAAAAAAAAAAAATAATAAGTTATATACATTCTATAATAATTACAATTTTTAGTGTATTAAATTATATTTTTATTTTTTTAATAAAAAAAAAAATATATCAATTATCAAATAATGATATTTTAAATGGTTGGAAAGTTTTTTCAATAGTTAATAATTTAACTAATTTTCCATTTATAGGAATTATTAATTGGTTTTTTTTATGGATTGGTTATGTAGTGTCCTTTTTTTCTAATAATCCAAGATTAATAGGTATTTTTTATTGTTTAAATGAAATATTTTTATGTTTAAGATGTTTTTTATTATTCATTTTATTTATAACATCACAAAAAGTAAAAGAAAATATATACACATCAATAAAAAATTTTTTAAAGCCAATGAATATTAATATTGAATTTCAAACTCAATATGAATAATATATTTTCTGATTGTTTTTTTGAATATTTTTGTTTTAAATATATTATATTTTTTATATTTGAATTATATCAATAAAAAAAATTATATTCTGTTTGAAAATAATTTAATTTTTTATTTATATTTATTTTTTGAAATTTTCAGATAAAAATTTGTAATATATATATTGATGCTAACTTAAATTTAAATAACAAAAATAATTTTTTTTGGTTTATTGTATTTTTGTATTTTTTGAAGGTATTGGTAATTTATCATCATTTATATTTTATATATAATTTTCATTTATTTGATTTATATTTATTTCATTTATATCTTTTTTTTTTAATAAATTTTCAACATCAATTTTTTTGGCATTTAAAAGTTAATTTTTTATTTATTTGATTATCATTTGTTATTCCTAATAAATTAGATATTTAATCAGTTAAACTTTTTTTATCTTCTTTTAAATTTTCATTTTTAAGATAGAATTGTATTTTAATTTCATTATTATTATTATTAATAGTATTTTTATTTGAATTTGATAAAGAATAATCATTTTGTTTAAAAGGTATTATTTTTCTTTTTATTGAAGGGTGATAATAAATAAATAATATCCAAAATTTTTCTATAGGTTTATTATGAATATATGATTTTTTTCTTCTCTTATTATTTTGATTCATTTAATTTTTCTTTTTTATTTATGGTAATTTAGAATAAATATAATGAATTGAATATTTAAATATTGAATTGTCATTTTTTTGTTTTTTTCTTTTAAATAACTTTTTTCTTTATTAATATCATTAATATCATAATTTAATCTTTATTCTTTTTTATTATCTTTTATTATAAATGTTTTATTATTAATGTTTTAATTTATTTTAAATAAATTTGATTGTTGTAATTTGAAATTATTTTCATATGTTTCATATACATTTTTTCTATTTTTTCTTAATGAATTTATTACAGTTTTGTTTTCTATATTTGAACTTCCTCTTTTATAATTATTTAAATTATTTAAAAATTGTTCATAATAATCATGATTAAATTTTCCTAAAATTAATATAATAAATGAAAAATAGTTTTATATTGTTTTTTTTCCTTATATCTTTTTTTATTTTTATTTTTTTTAATTTAATAAAATTGAATAATTATTCACTTTTTGCTCTAATTGTTGGACTAAATTAATTTGCAAACCAAATTCTTTTTTGTTTTAAACCTTTTTTTACTTTTATTTTTATTTTTATATTTTATCTTTTTCATTAACAATATATTATTTTTAATTTTTTTAAATAATAATATATAAAATTAAAATAAAGGAAAATTTAACTTGATGAAAATAAAGAATTTTTAATATTATTATATATCATAAATATTCTTTTTAATATAAATAAATATTTAAAATTATTTTTATGTCTTCTCTTTTTCTAAAATTATTGATAATGTTAATATTAATTAAAAATATATGGTTTATTCAGTTATAAAATAATAAATTTCAATCTTTTTTCTAATAATTAAGGAATTTATTAATATGAATTTTTTTTCATATTAATTTTTATTATTTTTATATGTCTACTCAAAGTCAATGTATTATATATTATAATATATATGATTTAATAAAGAATGTTTATGTTTACGCTCATATGGATTATTATTTAATGAATAAAGAGAAACAAAAATGGGAATGCATTTTTATTATTTTACTTGTTTTTTTCCATATTTTAATAAATATAGCAGTATTATTTAAAATTTTGATTATAGTTATTTATTTTTTTATATTCAAAATAATTATCAATTTTTCCAAATTTATTATTACATTAATCAAAACAAATTTCCAAATAAATTGGAAATCATATTTTATAAATGTGCTTCTTTTTGTTAAAAATATTTTTCACAAATTATATTTTTATAATTTTTATAAATATGATAATATGTTATTGTCAATTATTTTTCTAATATTTTATCTTATCTTTATTATTAGTAATTTAACCTTTTTTAAATATGAATTAAAGGAAATTGGAAATAAAGAAAAGAGTAAATTATTTATTATTTCGCATTTTATTTCATTTGAAAGTTATTTAATAATTGAAATTACATGCTGTATTTTATATTCAATGAGAAATTTAGTTTATCAATTTATTCTAATAATATTTTTTAATTTATTTCTTAATTTTGTTATAATAATTAAATATTATATATATATTATTTGTTTATATGAACCTTTTGAAAATTTAAATATTATTGATAATATAATATTTTGTTTAATATTTATGACACTTTATTTAACTACTATTATTAATATTAAAAATCAAAATAAAAAAAGTAAAAAATATTTAATAATTATATAGATGATTTATATATATATATATATAATGAAAGAAATATATTTTATACTAAGAATTTTCTTAAAGATAAAGAACAAGAATTAATTGAAGAAATAGATGAGAAATATCAGATTCAAGAACCATTATATTTAATTGATGATAATAATGAAATAATTTATAAAAGTAAATAATTATTTATATTATATAGTGGACAGATTTAAACATAAAACATTATTGGAATTAATTTTTATTTTTATATTTATATGTATATTTTTGGATATGATTTATTATATTTGTAATTTATTTAAATTAAATGAAAATAAAAACCCAAATTTCCTATTAAAATTATTTTATAATAATATAAAAATATTTTCATTTATTCATTCAATACTCCTTTTAATTCTTTGTTTTATGAGTTTTATAAAATTAAAAATAAAAACAACCTTATTTTATTAAAAAATGAGAAATATAAAAATATCATTAAAAAAATAATTCAATAATATAATATGAATAAATATAATTAAATAATTTTTAAATCTAACTATATAAAAAATATAAAAAAAAACTTTATTAATAAAATGAACACTTCTGGTTTAAACAAATCAGGAATAAATCAATCTCAAAACATAGGATCAAGTTTTAAAACAAACCAAAATTTAGAAAGACTAGAAAAAATATCTCAAAAATTAAACAATATTCATTTCAACATAGAAAACGATAAAAATGCAAAATATGAAGAAGTAGAATCAAGATTAGCTTCATTAGATGAAAAATCAATGGAATCAAATGAAATGACATTTAAAACATTTAATCAAATAAAAGAACAAATATCAAATATAATACAAAACATTGAAGAAGATAGACAAAGATTTGAACAATCATATGAAGAAAGAACACAATATATTTCAAATTTAGAAACAAAATTAAGACAAAAATTAAATGATGAAGCAAAAGAAAGAGAAGATATGCAAAATAGATTAGTTAATCAAATTGATGATAGATTTAATATTTTAAAAAATGAACTTAATAAAGAAGAAAGAAATAGAAATGAATCAATTGAAAATTTTAAATTTTATTTAGAAACTGAAGTTCCTAAAATTGTAGAACAAATGAAAAATGAACAAAGTGATCGTGAAGAAGGTGATAGTACTTTAAATAAAATGATTGATGATGAATTTATGAAATTGAATACTCTTGTTAATAGTGAGAAACAAGCAAGAGAAGAAACTGAAGAAGCTTTTTTAGATATGTTAAGAAGTATTATTAATAAAATTAAAAGTGAGTTAGAAAATGAAAAAAAACAAAGGGAAGCTACTGAAGAAAATTTACTTACTTTACTTGAAGAAACTTGTAATAAGTTAGATTTAGCTTGTGGAATTTCAAAATAAGGTTTTTTTTTTACTTTTTTTTATTTAAAAATTTTTTTTTTTTTGAATTTAAAAGATTGGGAAATAAAATATAAATTAAATTTAAATTGTTACAATATAATATACAAAATATAAATCAAATATTTGATTTTCATATATAAATATCAAATATAATATTACAATATTTATTAATTTAAATTTATTCGAATTATTTAATGTTATTTTTTTTCAAATTCCTAGAATAAAAAAGAATATTAAAAATAAAAAAAAATGTTAGAAGATATTGATAAAGAAGAAGGAAAATTAGTATCAAGAGAAAATATATCAAATGACAATGCAATAATATTCGATGAAAATTTAGATGAAACAAGTGGATATACAAGTGTATATATGACTGCAGTATATCATGATGATATAGAAACATTAAAATCAAAATTAAAAGAACATTACACTCAAATAAATAATAAAGGAAAAATAACAAATGAAAATTATAAAGAAATAAATAATATAGATAATTTTGAAAAAGATATTCAAGATATAAATTTTGAAAATCAACCTTTTTTATATAAAGATGAAATATTAAATGAAGAAAATAGAGATAGATTATTTAATTATTCAGTTTGTGTAGCATCATTATCAGCATTAATTCAATTTATATTTTCATTTACAATAATACAAGAATATCATAATGAGCCAATTAAATTAACATCAGATCATGAATTAATTACTATTAGATTATTAGCATTTATTGCTTTATCAGTTAATATTTGGATTGAATATAAAAATGGAAGAAAAAAAGTTAATCATGCAATATATCAAAAATTTTTATATAGATCTAATTATAAAAGAATAATTTCTGGTATTTTTGGTGTTGTTCAAATTTTAGTTGCTTTTATTTGTTATTTTTGTTCGTCTGAATTAATTGTTAGAACTGAGACTGTTATTGATTGTGCTATTGATTTTACTTCTTTGTTAATTATTATTGAGATTGATGATTGGATTGGAGAATATTTTTTATTTACTAGTGATGATATCAGGGAGTATACTAGAGATAATATTACTCAAATTTGGTGTATTGATAAAAATTATTTGAAACATCATAATAATGTTGAGAGATTTGAAGATTTTTGTTGTATTATTTGCTTTTTAATTGTGTTAATTCCTATTTATGAATCTGTTAACTTTTAAGGTTGATTAATGTTAAAAGTGTTATTTAATATTTTTTAAAAAATTTTTAAAATTTTGTTAATTTTTTAATATAATATTACTCAATGGCAAAAATATGTATTAAAAATACTTATAAAGCTTATGAAAAAGTAAAAATATAATAAGAAATTTAATGATAATTTATAAATTATGATTTTATATAAATTCTAAATTAAAAAAAAAAAAAATTTTTAAAAAAAAAAAAAAAACGTATTTTAAAAAATAAAATATAATATTAAAAACTAAATTTATAAAAACTAATCAAAAAACAATTAAAAATAATGAAATAAAATTATAATTCCTAAAAAAAAATTTAAATTAATCTAAAAAATTAAAAATGACAGATAATCCAATGTTACCAAAAAAAGACAAAGACGCAGATTACTACATAAAAAAGAAAATGAAAAATGCTCATGACTACGAAATTCTAATCCAAAAAAAAAAAGCTGAAATAGATCTCCAAAAAAAATCCCCTCACGTAACATCAGAAAATTCCAAAATTTTTGTATGTGTTAGAAAAAGACCAATTTTTGATAAAGAAATAGAATCAGGAGAAATAGATTGTGTTTCAGCATTAAATCCAAAAATATGTATTTACGATTGTAAAATGAAAATTGATGGTTATACAAAATATATAGACACAAATGAATTTTATTATGATAATGTATTTGATGAAGGAGAAGATACTCAATCAGTATATGAATGCTCAATTGAACCTACAATGCCTATTTTATTAAATGGAGGTGTTGTTACTTGTTTTGCTTATGGTCAAACTGGAAGTGGGAAAACTTTTACTATGAAAGGTATTCAAGATGAAGCTATTGAAAGTTTATTTTATGAATTTGGGAAATTTCCTGGGAGATTTGGTTTTTATGTTAGTTTTTTTGAAATTTATACTGGGTTGTTATATGATTTACTTAATAATAGAAATAAAGTTGCTGCTCTTGAAGATAAAAATAATAAAATTCAAATTTATGGTTTGGAAGAAAAGAAAGTTAATTCACCTGAGGAAATGAGAGATATTGTTGATTATGCTAATACAGTTAGAACTACTCATAATACTGTTACAAATGAAACTTCTTCAAGAAGTCATGCTATTTGCAATTTTATTATTAGAGAAATTGATCATCCTGAAGATGAATATGCTAAATTGACTTTGGTTGATTTAGCAGGGAGTGAAAGGGCAACTGAAACTCAAAGTAATAATAAAAGTAGATTGGCTGAAGGTGCTGAAATTAATAAGAGTTTATTAGCTTTGAAAGAATGTATTAGAGCATTAGATGTTAGGAAACAAACTGGAAATAATGATCATCATGTTCCTTTTAGAACCAGTAAATTAACTTTGGTTTTGAGAGATTCTTTCATTTCAAAAAATAATAATAGTAAGATTATTATGATTAGTTGTGTAAGTCCAGGGTATTCTTCTGCTAATCATACTATTAATACTTTGAGATATGCTGATAGATTAAAAGAAAAAACTGCAGCAATGAATAAAAATAAAAATTATACTGAAAATAATTCTACAAATAATAATAATAGAAATTTTAATAATAATTCAAGTAATCATAATTCAAATAGTAATATTCATGGAAATAAACAAATGAATTTTCCATATAAATTATCTAATTTTAATAATAATAATAACAATATATTGAATTCATCAAATAATGCGAGAAAAAGAGCAAATACTCAAATTAATAAAGCTAAAAATAAACCTAAAAAACCAGTTAGACAAATACAACAACCTCCAATGATTTTTGATAATCCTGCAGATGATGATTTAATGGAAGATAATATTGAAAATTTAAATATGAATCCAATACCAATTCAAGAACCTCCTCGTACTAATAATAATAGGAAAAATAATAATAGAAGAATTCAAAATAATAATAATACTAATCCTAATAAAAATAATAATAATAATAAAAATTCTAAAGTTATTAAAACTGTGGATAACGACATTAATAATAATGATGATGACTTTTTTAATGATGATGATAAATATTTAGAAGAAAAACAAGATTATTTAATTTCTTCTCATATGAATGTTATAAAAGATGAAGCTAAGTTATTAACTGAAGAAGGAAATTTAATTTCAAATATTAAAGGAATTACTAATGAGAATTATACAATGGATGAATATGCAAAGAGATTGGATGAAATTATTGAAATGAAATTAGAATATTATAAAGCTTTAAAAAAGAAAATTCAAGAATATAAAAAAATGGCTCAGAAATAAAATTTAGTTTTTATTCTTTCTATTTTATATAGATTATGATAATTAAAATATTATCAATTATTAATAATTGGTTATTCTTTAGTAAAAAAATTTTTTTACTTTATAAAATAAAAATAATAATTTATATTCAATATAATTAAAAAAAATTAAGGAGATAACATTTTAAAACTTTTCATTCTATTAATTCTATCTAATATAACAAGACACAAACCATTTCCTCGACAAGCATAAATAATCATAATAAGAAATTCTATAATTACATCTAAAACAAAATCCAAAGCCAACCCTATCATAAAACTAATTGCCATCAGTGTTCCTTGTCTAACATATACACAGCATAATCCAAAAGCAAAAATATAATTAATAATCCAAAAAATAAAAAATAAAACTGTTTCAACAATTGAAACAATTTTTATTTTTTTTAATATTCTTTGATATTCAGGTTCAAATAAATTTTTATTTGTTTTAAAATCATATAATAAACTTCTAATTTGTCCATTTTCAATATTATAAAAAAATCCTTTGAAATAAAAATATGAATTTGATAAAATAACTGCTAATAAATTAAATACAATAAATTTTATTAAATGAGTTTTTAAATATAAAGTAAATGTTAATTCATCTTTTTCAAATAAGTAAACAAAAGTATTAACAAATAACATTAATTGCATATAAAAAGGAAGAAAAAGTGATTTTGACAATTCAGTATAAGTTGCATTACTTCTCCAAGTATTAAAAAACATATTTCTATTAACAAAATTAATTTTAAAAAATTTCCAACAACTAATATTCATATTTAATAATAATTTTAATCTCTGATTTTCATTTGATATATTTAAATTATGTATATAGTCATTTGCATCTTTTTCTGTTTCAATTTGATTTTTTATTAAATCATCATCATTCATAAAAAAACTATTTCTAATTGTCCTTTTTTTTTCATTTGGACTGTTATTTGCATTTGTTTCATTTTCTGTTTTAGATTCAAAAAATGAAAATTTTTTCTTTTTTTTATTATTTCCTTCTGTGTATAATGGACCATTTGTTTCCATTTCATTAATTGATTTTTCAACTTCTGGATTGTTTTTCATTTTATTAAAGAAATTTGAAAATAATTTTTTACTTTTTACATTTCCTAAGTTAATATTTGTATTCTTTTTCATTGAGGGAAATTCTTCTTCATATCCATATGAATCTTTTTTTTTATTTTTTTTACCTTTTTTCTTCTTATTTTTTTTATTTATTGATAATATATCATATTTTTCATTAAAATTTAAATTTTTTTCTTCAATATTATCATAATCTTCATTAAAAATTTTATTTCCTGTTTCCTTATTTATTACATATTCATTCTCTGTTATACCATATGGATAAACATATTCCATTAAAAATTCATTTATAAATTTAATTGGTTGATTATTTAAACTTTTTATTTTATTTCTATTTCTAAAATAACATGAAATAAAATTAAATCCATAAAGAATAAGAATTACTAATAAAATATAAAATCCATAATTTTTTTCAAAATTCTGAGAATTACTATACAATTTACCATGTTTTAAAAAAAATAATCTTCCATCTTTTTTTGTAGGATAAGGGTTATAAATATAATTTAAAATAAATTCACTTAAATGATCAGAAGTACATTTAAAGAAATTATTATCAGTAAAAGTTTCATAAGATAAACCTTCATTACTATAATTTTGAGTTTTAGCATCGAAAGTATCAAATTTCATTAAATATTCAAAATAATATTTTTCAATTCTTTGTTCTCTTGTAGAATTTTCAACTTTTCCTTTACTATCAATATATTTAGGTTCAGTAAAAATTGAATGATTAGAATTATATATATTTTCTTTTAAAAAATGCATTTTATTTTCATTTATAATTTTAACTAATATAGGATTATATAAAATTAAATAAAATTCAATTTGATTTTTTCCATTACATGATTTAATAGGAATTTCACTATATTCATTATCATCATATATTTTTATAGTGAAATAATTTGATGTATAATTCCATATTAAATTTGGATTATAATAATAAGGAGAATGATACCAAGTTATAAATTGAATATTTAAATTTCCTGATGTTGATTTTTTAACATCATTTAAACAATTTCCAATTTGAAAATATGGTTGATAATTACTTTCTTTCTTATTTTTTAAATATGAATCAATATCAAAACCATTTGTAACTTGAATTAAATCAACATTAAGATTTTCTGAATTAAAATTCCATTCATTATTAACACAATTAGCAAAACATAAAGCAGTTTTTTGTGTTAAAATTCGATATAATTCATATATATTTGAATCAATTAATGATTGTTGACCTGCTGATAATTCTGCATTTCTTGAATTACCCTTTCCATTTACCATATTACCAATTTTATAATAATTTGTCAAATCAACATTAATTTTATATAATTTATCAATTAATTTTATATATTCAACATCACATGATTCAATATTCTTATTGACTGTATTAGAAAACCAATTTATAATTTCTGTTATTAAATCATTTTCATATACATAATAATCTAAACCATCTATTAAATAATTCATGGCTGAAATTATATTTCCTTTTTCTTGAACATTATCTTTATATGAATTATAAGTTACTTTCAATTTATCAAAATAAATTGAAAATATTTCATCAATATTAGCATAATCTTCTTTATTTAATTGACAATATCTTCCAATATAATCTCCATAACAATAACATGTTGGTGTATGATCAACAATTTTAATATAACCTTTATTAGAACAGAAAGTTGTTGAAATATCTGCATCAGAATATTCAAAATTTCCTTCATTATTAATTTTAATTGTAGTATAAAATAAATCATTTTCATTAAGAGGACTTTCGTAATCATTAACTGCCATATTGTATAACATTTTTGTTTTTGATAATAATTCTGAAGGAGATAAAGTTGATTTATCTTTTTTAATATTTTCTAAAACATCATCAGAACCATATGATGAACATTCATAAACATTTGTAATTTCATTTAATTTATAATTATCACCTTCTTCACATAAAATTAATTGAGCATAATTTTCAGGAATATATGAATAAGGATAATTTGCAATTAAAGAATTATTTAATGTAATATTATTATTTTTTTTACTATCAAACATATATTGTCTATCTGTATTATCAGTATATACATTTTTGAAATAATGAATTAAATTTGGATATGTTGCATCAGTTGCTAAATTAAGATGTGCTGTATCATAAAATAACATTGTTTTAGAATTCCAAATTCTTAATTCTCTTATAAGAAATAATCCATATGCATTATGTTGATTATTATCTGTTAATTGCATTAATGAAGAACCAATTGTTGGTTGTTCTTGATTTAAATGTGCTATTATATCTGCTGTATATGTTTTCTTATTATCATTTAATTTTATAAATGAATTTTCTTTATCAACTAGACATCTTATAAAAACCCATTGATCAAATTTATTTGATGAATCTTTAATTTCATTTTCAGCTTCTCTTGAATAAGGATAACAAGTAATATCTAAATAATTATTATCAATAGGATTTTTATCAATAGTAATTTTAATAAAATCCCACCAATTAATTGAACTTCCTAAATAATTATCATTTGAAATATAACAATAAACATAAATCCAAACTTCAATCATATATGAAGTAGTTCCAAGTTCAACATTTAATCTAATATTATTGAATTCATTTAAATTTAAAGAATCAGGTTTCTGACAATAAAACATTTTTTCTCCATTATCAACATCTGCTGATTTAATATATCTTAATAAATATTTATTTGAATCATATGAACAAATACATCCTTTTTCATCTGAATCATAACATTTACTATCACAATTTTCATTGCAATCAGTACATGATGATGTATGAGAAATTGAATTAATTATCCTAAATTGTTCTTTTGTTGTATCAGTACATTGATATGTTGAGTCATCATACATATTATCATCTCCAATACAATAAGTATTTGAACCTAAATTTGTTGTTACGTCTGTTGAAGTTAAACATGAAGTTCCAGATGATGTTGATCTTAACATTATTCTCTTTTGCATTGTTGAATGTTGTGATGTATCATGTTGTTGTCCTAGAGAATATGCTCCTACATAAAATTTATTATATATTCTTAAATCATAATATAAAGCACTTATTGTGTTTGAAAATGAAATTTTATTAAATTCAATTATATCATTATTTAATGATGAAATTTCCATATCTATTGGTAATGATATATTATCAATCATAAATTGAATCATATTTGGAAATATACCATTATATTGTGTTTTATAAATTGATATTGAATATAATGCCCATTTACCAATAGAAATTCTACTATTTTTATATTTATATGGAATTTTCTCTTCACCTCCAACTTTATAAACTAATATAAATTGATTATTATCATTATCCCATCCAAAATAATTGTCAAAATTATAAAAATAAATTAAAGGAACAATACCTTCTCTAATACTAACACTCCCTAAAAATTTCATATAAACCATAAAAGTAATTTCAGTAAATGAAGATAAATCAAATCTAAATTCAATAGGAGCAGTAGACCCATTATCAACAGGAGTACTAAAATAATAATTTGTAGGACTTATGCATTTACTTCCAGATAAAAGAAAACCACTTTTACAAGAAATACATTTATCAGTACCAGTAGTAAAACATTTATAACAATTATCACTACAAGCATCAGTAACATATACATTAGTATTTAAACTAAAATAGGGAGAAGTATCTTTATTAACATAGCCTCTGTTATCAATTGATCTAATATAATTATCTGAAGTAGTTGAACTTGATATTGTTATATCAAAATTATTTACCCAATTAACTTGGGCTGAATGATCATATTGAATTTCAGTATTGTATTTAAATTCAAAATCTAAATTTACACCTTTGTAAGTTACCATTGATTTTATTTTTCCTAAATTTAAAGTATTTACTGTAAATGGGTAATAAGCAACAATATTCATTGTTATATCATTATTTAAAGGTGTTCCAAATGAATTAATAGATGCAATATTTGTTGAATCTCTATTCCAGACTATTATATCTTTATAATATGCATCTTCCCAAATAATATCTTGATAAATTTTATAATTTCCTGAAGTTAAACCAACTGTACAACTTGACCATCTATCATTAGTTCCACTACAAAATGCAATTTGTGATATTGAAAAATCATTATCATTATTTATTTTTAAAGACATTGCTGCTTCTTCATAATTATTATTTAAATAAATATTTACATATTTAAATGTAGTTGCTAAATTAACTCCTTGAATGACATAATTTTCAATTACAAAACGATTCCATTGATAAAGAATAGAATCTATTGTTATAATATCAGTATAGTTATTTACAATATAACCATTTGAATATTGGATTTTATTTTTATATCTTGTTATTACATGTGGAAATGCAATAAATAAATAATATCTATTTTCATCATTTTCAACATCAGAATAACGATAAGTTTCAGTTAAATCAAACATAATCCAAAAATCAACATAATAATTTTTAATCAATAATGTATTAAAAGTAGCAATCACATTAGTAAAATAATATTTATTATTAAAATAAAGTGCTGTATTCTGTGTATTTTGAATACAATGATAATTAACTAAAGAATAACCTGTTGCACATTCAAATTTATTTTCATAAGTTTCAACAGCTAAATCATCATGATTTATAGGATAACTATTATAATGTAAATCACTTGCTTTAATATAACACATTCCATAACCATCATTAATATCACTAGGTCTTGTATAACCACTTGGACAATCAGAATAACATTTATAATCATTAATATTTAAATAAGTATTTTTACCACACCAAAAAAATTTATTATTATCTAAACAAAATGTAGTTTCAGCATTACAATTATCTGGAGTTAATATATAATCACAATATGGTATATTATCATTAAATTTGAGTATTTTTCCTACACCACATTCTAAAAATGGTTCATAAATTGGATATGTAGTATATGATCTTGAAAAAATATTTGTCATGAAACTATCTAAATATTGTTCTGTTTGAGGGATATAATCATAATCTGTTATATAATATTTTAATCTATTTGTTATTATATCATAATCATTTGGGAAATCAACTGAGAATAAAATAGGATAATAATAATTATCTGTTATTGAAACTATGTATTCTTTCATTTTTATATATTTTGTCACGATATTATTTGGGATATAATCACGGAAAATATTTAAAGTTTGAAGGAAAATTCTTGTATAATTATCACGAGATACATTCATTATTACTTTAACTAGATTTTTCATAAACATTTTAAAACCTTTTTCATTTTGTTTATTTGAAGGATTAGAAAAGAAAATTTCACTTTGAACATTATTTTCAACATCATTCAAATAAAATTTTTGCAAATCATAAGAATAAGCACATCTAACATAATTCCATTTAGAATAAGCATTACTATAAGTTTCACTAATTTTATTTTGAGCACTATTAAACCTATTTAAAATCTCATCACCAAAAACATTTAATAAATTATTCCTATATGCTTGAGGAAAACAATAAACAGTAATATCAGTATCAGTAGTACTACTAGCAAAAGAAGAAATAGCTATATGATCTTCAAAGATAATATTAAATCCTTTTGTAAAATCATCAGCACTTTCAACATAAAACCAAAAATCCATAGTATATCTATTTGCCCTTGCAGCAGGAACATCATTGAAAACAACATCAGTTTTAAATATATTAAAATTAAATAATATATCACATCCAGATGCTGTTTTCAATGAATAATACATTGACCCTGCTTCATTACAATTTGGTGCATTTGGTATTTCATTTAATAATCCATAACCATTAAAATCTGATTTTGTTGTAAATTGAACACTAATGTCATCATCACCTGTATTTATTTTTATTCTGTAATCTTTTAATAATCCAGCTGGATCTTCAAATTTAAAATAATGAATTACATTATCGAAAAATGAATCATCTCTATTAAAAAATACAAATGCTTTATCTGAGGAACATTCATAACATTTCCATAATCTTAATTCTTTTATGTATGTTACTCCGAAATTTGTATTTGAATTTTCTTCTATTGTTAATGTTGTAAGGGATGATGATGGAATGGTAACTGTGACTAAATTTTTTTTATAATCTGATAATTGATTTTCTTTTTGTAAATTAGTTACATAAATTTCATTATTTGGAATATCAACACCACAAACAACATATCTCCATTTATTATCAACTGTATTAATTTCAGAATAAGTGAAATAAACTTGATTATCATTGGAATCTAAACCAATACAAGTAGCTTTATATTTATTTGTTAATGAATTATATGTTACAATAATTTTTATATGACCAGTCCAGGTTATTGTTAATTTTTGAAAATTATTATTAACATAACTTTGAGTTAAAAACCAAAATTCCATTTTAAATTCATCAGTAGGAGAAATTATATTATTAATAGTCCCAGGATTAAATCTGGCAATATCTAAACCATTTGCACTTCCACATATTATATATTTTTTATTAGTATCATCCAAATATGAAAATATTAAATTATTTATACTATTAAGTGATTTATTATCACAAGTTGCAATTAAATAATCACAAGTAGTATCCATTCTCTTTAAAACTTGAGTAATATCACTACATTTTGATGCATTATCTACACAAGTAGGAGGATAATTTGCAGTATTATATTTAACAAATTGATTATCTTCACATTTTTGATCTGTATATGTTATATAATCTTCAGTACATTTTGCATTTGATTTTAAAGAATTTAAATCACTAGTAATTATATCAGATCCATCAAAACAATGAGATGTTGATGTTGGCCATGATGATACACCAGTTGCAACACCATCAGCGTTTGTTATTTTATTTGGAGTTATTTTATATTTTAAAGGAAAGGTTTTGTATATTAAATTTAAACCATTTATATTTGATGATGAAAAAATACTGTTTGTGTTATCTTTATGACTTGCATAACCTATTGCATTAATTATAAATGACTTAAATATTGTTATATCTGTAATGTGACCAATCATATATTCTGAAAAAATAAATGTTTCAAAAATATATTTTTGATAATTTGAATCTAAAAATTCTAAAGGTGATGAATCTACAGTCATTGAAGCAAAATGTTTTTGAATAGATGTTGGTGCCCTAAAAGCAGCAATTGACATAGGAACCCAAGTTCCAATTTTACTAGCAAAATCATTATATTGGAAATGCGGAACATTATTTAAAATTAATTGTAATGAACCTTTATTAAAATTATATGATAATTTAAAATTTTCTGTTGAATTAAAATAAACAATATCATAAACATTTTCAGATGAAGTAAGAGTTTGAGTAACTACATTATTTGTAAAACCATATAATTTCATATAAAAAAATATTGTAATTCCAGCAAAATTATTAATTTCACTTCCAAGATTTAATTTTAATTGTTGACCATTTTGTAAAGGATTTATATAATAATAATAACTATCAAATTGACTATCCAAAGTACATGTTGCACCATTTAAAGCATAATGTTCATTACATTTAAAGCAATTATACTTTGAATCACCAAAACATTGTTTACAACCTTCATAACATTCACCAGTCTCAGTTATATTTACAACATTTTTAGAAGAAATTATTTGAGTATTTATTACAAATCTAGGATGATTTATATCATTCCAATTAAAATTAAAACCATAATTATAATTTTGATCATTATGAGGATTTAATGCTTTTTCATCAAATTCAAAAATTGCTTTAAAACTATTATCAATTTTACTTTTGATATTATTATTATTTAAATTTGTAATATCTAAATTATACCAATGAATTAATCCTTTTGGTGTAATATATGAAAATTTATCAAAATCAAATAAAGTATAAGGGCCAACATAATTTAAATCCCATAATTTAATGTCTTTAATAAACATATCTAACCATGTTACATCTGATTCACCACAACAATTTTCATCTATATTACAAAAACATATTTTTTGTATTGTATTTATTCCTGCAACTTGATCTACTTTTGAAAAAGAATTTGCTACTGAAATATTAAATTCTGTATAATCAACATTATTTACTTTAATTGTTCTTGAACTTATTATTAAATGATTCCAACCATAATAATAAATATTAAAACCTAATTCATGAATTGAAACAAAACCATTTGTAATTGATTTAAATAAATATTTTTGTTGGTCCATATCAAAATAAATTTGATGTGAATCTGACATAAAAATAAATTGTTTATATAAAGGAGGATTTGGTTGTGTATGTAAATCAGGGTGAAACCACATTTCAACCATAAAATTAGATATTCCTGTACTACCACTTACTAAAGGGAAATAAATTGATTTTGTTCTATAAGTACCAGAAAATTGTAATGCACTATTTTCAATATTATAGACATCTTTTTTTAAGCATTGATAAAATAAAGTATAATAATCAGTTGTACATTTAAAATTATTTATATTATTATTATTACTATTAGGACAAACATCAACATTTTCATTACATTCAAAATTACAAAATTCATTTGTAAATGGATTTTTATTTGTTATATTTGTTTTGATACTTGGTAATCTCATAAATTTTTTACCAGCATTTTCACATGTGGAAACACATGTTTTAATAACATTTGGGGGCACAGATTCATCAGAATAAGATAATAAATTAAATCCATTTTTACATGAAAAAGGTTCATTTTCTACACTACAATATGAAGAAGGGTCATTACAATTATAGCTTTCGAGGATATTTAAATTAGTATCACGATATCTTTGATTTCGAGCTGAATAAAATTTTATTCTATGGAAATTTTTAGATGGTGCTAAAGATGAAGGAATTAATTCCATTGTTATTTTTGATTGTATTATAATATTTTTATCAGTAACTGGATGTTCGAAAGTAAATTGATTACTATAATCATAAAAAGTAAAAATTGAATTTGTTGAATCTGATGCAATCTCAATATCATTAAAAGGAATTACAAAAAGTAAATTTGGAATTTCATTTACATTATTAATCATATGCATATTAAAATAATTTGGGTTATTAATATGAATATCAATATAATCTGAATAACAATTAAAATTTCTAATATATATATCAGTATTAATATATTGAAATCCTTGAACTCTTAAAGTTTCATTCTCAAATTTCCTATAAAATGTTCTTTGAAAAGTTTCATATGTAATAGTATTATCTAAAAAAGGTTTAGGGAAAGAAATTCCCTTTTCTTCTTCATTAACATACATTTTTTTATGAGTATAACTAAATCCAGCTCTAACAAAAAACCATTTTGATTCTATTTCATCAAAAGTTTTAGTTACACTTTGATAATTTGGATAAATATTTTTATAATAAGTTTGAAATGTATTAATATTTGCTATATTTTTAGAATAAGGATAAAGATTATCTAATGGAATTAAAGTAAAATCTATTTTATTTATATCAAATTCATTATGATAAATTACAAGTGTGAAAAATTTTTGAAATACAAATGCAGAAAATGAAGTTTGTAAATTTGAATCAGTCATTTTTTGAGGATTAACAACAAAAATCCAAAATTCAATAGTTCCCCTATAATTAAGAAATAATGGAACAGATATTTCAAAATTTTTAAAATTTTTGAATGAAATATATTCATGTATACATGATTTATTACTATTATAATAATTACTTGTATACCATGAAGGAGAAGTTGAAGTTGGATAACAACTCATACAATGATTTGGTTTTGAATCAAAACAAGTTCTACATCTTATATCGCATTCCTTACATAAATAAAGATTATTTGCTGAATCACAAAATGCACCATGAACACAACCTTTTAAATTACAAAATCCAGTTATAGTATTATTATAACTATTTGAACATTTATTTTGATCATGATCAACAATGGTATAATGTAAATTACAATAATATCCACTATGACATCCATTATTATAACAATAGTTCATCGAATCTCCTGATAGACTCAATTTATATTTAAACATTTCTGCCCTAAATACAACACTGTTAATATATATCAGTGTTTTACTTTCAATTCCATCTTCAATAATATATGGATTCAAATTTTTAAAATAAATAAATCCTTTTGTTTGCATTATTTGTTCAAATTCTCTATTATTTTCATTATTGTTATTTATATAAATAATATGAGTTTTATCCCATTTGATAGTATATTTTAAAATACTATGTGCATTAATTGCTTCTACATTTTTAGTATTAGGATTACAATTTGAATAATAATAACCACTACATGTATTTATTTCCATTGATATATCATGGTCAAATGGATTAGCAAATCTGATAATAACAGAATAAGAGATGTCATCATTACTATTTTGATATTGCCATACTGCAAAATTATTATATGATTCATTATAGACACATCCTTTAGTTAGTAAACCTATTAAATTTGTTTTTTGTACATCATTATCATTTAATTTTGTAAGTTCAATAGTTTCACCATCACTACTATAATGATCATACTCCCTCCATGAACATTTTATATTATTATAATAAAGTCCTGAATATTCATCAACATATCCGCTATTTGCTGCCCATGCAGCTGTAATATAATGATATTTTTCTGAAGATTTATAATTTTCATTTTCAAAATAATCGTCATAACCTAAATATTCTCCTGGAGTCCCTTTTTTATATGTAGTAAATAAAGTGTCAGATTGAGTATTTATTTTTGGAAAAAATGTTATTGTAATTATTAATATAAATTTTATATATGAAAAATTTGACATTTTTTTTATTCGATTTTTGCATTTCCTGTACTTATTTTAGTAATATTTGTTAAATTAAAATATTCAAAAATTTTATAATAAAATTAAATATTTTTTTAATTATAATTTAAAAATTAATTATCAAAAAAAAAGCCTTAAAAATCTAAATCTAATAAGCATTAATAACATATTATAAAAAATGAATTTTTTTAACAAAGGTAATAATTTTCAATTTAATGGAATGGATGATTTTATAAACCAAATAAATCAAAGAGCGAATGAAAATAATAAAGATGATTTTGATTTAAATGATATTGACGATCCAGAATTAAAAAGAATGATGGGTGATGGTGGAAGAAGAAATAATGGTAGAATGAATGATATTGATATGGATTTAGCAGACTTAGAAAATGAACTTAAAGATGAAGCAGAAAAAAATAAAAATAATGCTGCAAATATTAATCAAAATAATTTTCAAAATCCAAATTTAAATAATCAAAATTATGCTCAACCACAACAAATTCAAAAACCTATAATTCCTCCTCAACAGGATAATAAAAATAATTTTCAATATGTATCAAATCAAAATGATGAAAATGAATTGTTAGATTTTTTAAATGATAAACCAGCTGGAAATAATAATAATAATAATAAACAAAGTTTTAATCAATTTAATGGATATAATCAACAATTTCAAAATAATTATGGGAATAATTTTAATCAATATGGTATGCAACAAATTAATAATAAGGAAAATAATAATTTAAATTTATTTCAAAATCCTTCATTTAATCAATCAAAACCCCAATATAATAATTTTAATTTTGATTTAAATAATAACAATAACATGTATAATAAACCCAAACTAGAAAATAGGCAAAAAAATGAAGATGATCTTTATAATTTTCTCAATGATAATATCAATGATTTAAATTTAAACAATAATCCTCAAAATAATAATCCATCAATAAATAATAATAAAATTCCAGAGCAAAAAATTGAAAATAAAATTCCAAATAATAATCCATCAATAAATAATAATAAAATTCCAGTGCAAAAAATTGAAAATAAAATTCCTAATAATAATCCATCAATAAGTAATAATAAAATTCCAGAGCAAAAAATTGAAAATAAAATTCCAAATAATAATCCATCAATAAATAATAATAAAATTCCAGTGCAAAAAATTGAAAATAAAATTCCAAATAATAATCCATCAATAAATAATAATAAAATTCCAGTGCAAAAAATTGAAAATAAAATTCCTAATAATAATCCATCAATAAATAATAATAAAATTCCAGATAAAAAAGAAGAAAATAAACCTCCAAAAATTGAAAATAAACAACCAGAAATAAAAAAAGTAGATAAAAATGAAATTAATCTTTCACCAGATAATATTATTGATTTATGTCCAGAACAATTAGAAAATAAATATCATAATATAAAATTTATGGACTCAATAAGTGTATTAACAGAAGAAATAAAATTAATGGAAAAAATATCTGAATTATATAAAAAATCAAAAGATGATAATGATACATATGAAGTTTTTGATAATAAAAAAGGACAATGTGAGAATAGAATTGAATTAATAAATAGAAATATTGAAAATGGAATTATTAATATTGTTCAATATTCTCAACAAGTAAAAAAAACTATAAATCTTCAAAAAGACTTATTAAAAAGAGTAGATACAGATAAAAATCTAAAATTCAAAGAATTTATTAAAAAAAGAATTAATGATAGATTAAAAATTTTAGAAAAAGAATATGAAGATTTAAAAGAAGCAATAAAACAACAAGAAGAAGAAGGAAATGATGAAGAAGAAAAAGAAGAAGAAAAAAAAGAAGAAAAAAAAGAAGAAAAAAAAGAAGAGAAAAAAATTGAAAAAAAAGTAGAAAAAAAAGTAGAAAAAAAAGAAGAAAAAAAAAAACCATTAAATCCTCAAACTGCTTTAATAGAAGACAGATTAGAAGATTATCAAAAAGCAAAAAAATATTTTGAAGATAATGATATGCCAGAAGAACAAATAAAAAAAGCAGATAAAATAATAAAAATATTAGAATTATCAATTCAAAAAATAAATGAAGGAAAAAGTAAAGAGATTGATATAGAAAAACTTCCAAAAGATATAAATTACGAATTCATATATGGAATGACAACAAAAGAAAGAAATGAAATATTTATGGAAGTATTGAAAGATTTAAAAGCAAAAGAAAAAGATGATGTTGAAAAATTACAAAATATGACAAATGGAATGAAAGGTTTATCAGCAAATAAAATAAAAAAAGAAATGTCAAATATAAGATCAATTTTAGATAATTTAAAAGAAAATGTTAAACAAGATGAATTTAATTTTAAAGTTTATTCAGAAGCTTTTAAAAATAAATGGTGTCCTGCACCAATTGTTGAAGAAATTGAAAGAGAAGTTGAAGTACCTATATCTAATAAAAATATTGCAGAAAATATTCTTCTTCTTAAAGTTAATAATATTCAAGGAATTGATAAAAAAAATTTTAATGTTAGTTTAGTATGTAAATATGATACTAAAAATACTTTTAATGCAAATCTTAAAAAAAATAATATTGATAAATATGAAACTAGTATTAAAATAGAAAAATCTGGTATGAAACATTTATGGAAAAAAAATTTAGTTTTAACTTTACAAGAATTATATAAAAATAAAATACTGTGTTGTTCTATAGGTAATGTAAAACAAAAAGATATTGGATATTTAGAAATTAGTTTTCATGATTTTAAAACAAGTAGTTCAATAGAAAATGATTTTGAGTTTACTAGTATGAATAAAAAAGAAAAAATAGGAATATCTATAAATATTAAATTACAAATAAGAGAACCATTAGTAGAAAAAGAATTTAAAACAGAAAAAAAAATGTCAAAAGAAATAATGAAAGTATTCCAACCATTTAAAGGACCACAAATTCAAAATTATGACATCCCATCTTCAATAAATATAGCAAATAAAGATAAATTTAAAAAAAAAAAACAAATCAAAGTAAAAATACAACATCAAGAACAAGTACAATTAATAAACAACAAACATTAAATAAAAATCCAACAATAAATAAAACTAAACCAAAATTAGATATTCAATATACAAATGATGATTTTAAGCCAGAAGAATTAGTTGATCCTTCTTATCCTGATATTATTGTTACTGTTAAATCATTAGAATATGAAATGAAAAAATTAGATGAAAAAATTGCTAAAATTGAAGGGAGAACTCCTAAAGAATTAAGAGATAAAAAAAATAAAATGTTTTGTAAAAAAAATATTTTAGAAAATATGCTTGGTGATCAAATTAGTCCTTCACAATATGCTAATATTGTTAAAGATTCTATTGATCATCATAGGAAATTACAAAAGTATTTTCAAGATAAAAATGAAATTAGTAAAGAAAAAATTGTGACTGATAGAATTAATGTTTTGATTAAAGAAATGAATGAATTACTTGATTTAATACAAGGCCAATTGGCAAAGTAATTTTTTTAAATTTTAAATAATTAAAAAGGATAATCTAAATATTAATTATGATTTTATTTATTTTTATATTTTTCTAATTTTTACAAAAAAATATATTTTTATCCCTATTTTTAAATTAAATAAATATATAAACAATACATCAATTCAATTTTTATTCCAAAAAAAAAAAATTAAAAAAAAAATAAAAAAAAAAAAAAAAAATTTAAAAAAATAAAAAAACATTAATTAATTTCAAAATGATTAAAAAATAAGATAAGTAATGGACTCCCATACAAAATCTGATTATTTCTCAAAACCTAAAAACTTCAGAGGAAACCCTAATAAAAAACATTATAACAAATATCCTTCTCAATACAATAATCATAGCACCCAACAACAAAGATACATTCCTCCCCAATATCAATACTTCAATCCATATTTTGCTCAAGAAATGATATACAGGACAGAAATGTATATATATTCTAAATATCGTAATTTAATAGATATAAATACAAAAAATCATGGTTTATCAGAAAAATTAACAAACTCATCTCAATTTTTTGTTATTAAATCATTTTCAGAAGAAGATGTTCATAAATCAATAAAATATGGTGTTTGGTCATCATCAAAAAATGGTAATACTACATTAACAAATAGTTATAAATTAGCTAAAGAAAAAGGAGGAAATGTTTATTTATTTTTTTCTTGTAATGGAAGTGGGAGATATGTTGGTGTTGCTAAAATGAAAAGTCCTTGTGATGATAGTAAATCATTTGAATATTGGACTCAAGATGGGAAATGGAATGGTTTATTTGATGTTGAATGGATTTTTATTAAGGATATTCCTTTTAGGGAATTTAAAAATATTATTATTACTATGAAAGATGGGGAAACTAAACCTATTTCTAATGCTAGGGATACTCAGGAAATTCCTTTTGAATTTGCTAAAGTTATGATTGAAAAAATTGATAAATATCAAAATAGTAATACTATTCTTGAACATTTTGAATATTATGATATTAGACAAGAAAATTATGAAAAAAATATGAAAATGCAACAACAAGGGAATGGTGAACAGAAATAATTTTGATTTAGATGGAGTTTAACACTTATCTTTTTATTTTTTTTATTTTTAATATAAACTTAATATTTAGAACATTTGATTTTTATTTTTTGAAAAATAATTTTTTTTTTAATAATTGGTAATTATTAAAAAGTTAATATTTAATTTAACATTACATTCTCCTTTCTTTTTTGAATTAAAAATTAATATTTATAAAAATAATTAAAATTTATATTAGAAATAAAAATAAGAAAAATATAAAATATATTTTTTATTTATCATAATAATCTAATTCATCATCTTCAAATTCTTCTTCTTCATCATAATCATTTCTCCCAATAAATTCATCATATAAACCTTTTCTATCATTTCTTTCAATTCTTTTATTACTAATAATAGAAGGTTTTTTATCTTTTTTTTTCCCAAATCCTTCATCTTTTAATTTTTTATTAAAAATAATATTGATAATCTTATTTAATTCATTAATTTGTTCAGATGTAAGATTAGGTAATAGAGTATCAATTGTTTGTTTTAAATAAGAAAAAGTATATTGTAAAGGTTTATTTACAGAATTTATTTTAGCTGCATTTTTTTGTGCTAAATCAATATAATCTTTTTCAACATTTAAATATTCATTTCCTTTTTTTTCATCTTTTCCTAAAAATTTTTCTGCTCTTTTTATATTTTCTAATTCTAATTTCTTTTGTAATTTTAAATCCTTATCTTTTATTCCTTCAATTGCTTTTTCTATTTCTTTTTGTTTTTCTATATCATCTTTATGTCTTTCTAAATATTTTTTTTCATAATCTACTACTGGTTCTTTTGGTTGTTGTTGTTTTTTAGGCTCTATTTTTTTTATTATTTCTTCACTTTCATTTTCGTATCCTGTTTCTTTTTTTTTTTGAACTTGTTCATTTTCTTCTTCTTCTTCTAATTCTTTTTCCCAATCAGACATTTGATTATTTGAAATAAGATATTAAAAATTGTTTTTTTTTATTAAATAAAAAATAAAAATTCAAAATAAATTAATTATTATTTAATTTAAATCTATGAACTTTTTATTTAAAAAAACTTATATATTATTGATTAAAAAAATATTAATTTATATTAATTAAATATAATAGGATTATAAGATAATTATTTTATTTATAATAAACTTATCATAATTTTATATAAATTAATAAATAATAGAGAAATTATATTTTTAAATAAATATTTAATATTAATTTTATATAATAAATTCTTATTTTAATAATATTATTAAACTAAAAATAAAATATAAAAAATTTTATCTACAGCATTTTTTTTTCTGATTTTTTTTTTCTTTATCCTTTTCAATTTGTACACTTTGACTAATTTTAACCCCACCTTTATCTCCTTTATCATCATCATCATCTTTATTAGCATCATAACTAGGATCAACAATTTTATTAGCAATAGCATAAAACAAATCATTAATCCCAGTTTGATTTTTAGCAGAAGTTGTTTTAAAAATAGCATTTAACTCATTTGCCAATTTCCTTCCTTCTTCTTCTTCAACTTCTTCAAATTCTAATAAATCACATTTATTAGCAGCAATACCAATAATAATATTTTTTGATGATGATTCTTTAATTTGTTCAGCCCAATATTTTTTTAATTCTTCAAAAGAATCTTTTCTAGTTATATCATATACTAAAATTGCAGCTATTGCATTTTTATAAAACATTTTTGTTAATGAACGAAATTTTTCTTGTCCTGCTGTATCCCATACTACAAATTTTATTTTTTGACCTGATTTTGTTTCTACTTCTTTTGATGAGAATGTTGCTCCTGTTGTTGTTTCTTGATCTTCTAAAAATTCTTCGTTTATAAATTGGTTTATTATGCTTGTTTTTCCTACTCCTGATTCACCTAATAATACTACTTTGTATGAACCGTCTTCTTCTTCTGACATTTTTCTCTTTTTTATTTTTTTGTTTATTTTTTTATTTTTTTTTTTTTTTTTTTTTTTATTTTTTTTTTTATT